>Ga0209645_1000198_pt1 | contig 32152 bp, 44 predicted proteins | sample ETNvirenome_6_30_FD_184070 | JGI IMG/M metagenome (GOLD analysis project Ga0209645, IMG submission 184070) | Marine viral communities from the Pacific Ocean - ETNP_6_30 (SPAdes) (version 2) | ecosystem: Environmental > Aquatic > Marine > Oceanic | place: Pacific Ocean | collected 2013-06-19
ATGAGCGAAGAGATTTACACTTCAGTCCTCGACGATATTAAAAGCCGGACAAGTTGGGAAACCCGTCAGGGCTTGTGGTATCAGATGCGTACTGATGGGTTGGCTCGGAAGGCCAAGCCTTGGGGTCGCGCAGCGGATATGCATTTCCCGCTGATTGACACCACCATTAACAAGCTAAAGCCCAGTTTCTTTCAGCAGTCTATGGGGTTGGATGTGTTGGCAACATTCGTGCCGATGCGCCAGCAACTTTCCGCTTTCACCGCCACCGCCGAACAATGGTTCAGCTACAAGCTCCATGAGAAATCCAACTACTCCACGGAGGTAATGAGTTGGATTGATTATATGCTCACAAGTGGTCGTGGAATTATAAAAATTTTTTGGAATCCGGATAAGAAGCAAGTGGAGTTTCAGTCCGTTGATCCTATGCACCTAATCGTCCCGCCTTGGACGAAGGATTTGGAGGGGGCAGACCGCATCACACAAGTCATACCAATGAGTATGGATGCGTATAAGCGCGCTGGCATCTACGCCACCAGTGAAGAGGTGATGAAGAAGCTGCGGGGTGGGAAAGTTGAAGATACTGGCATTTCCTCGGAGTACCTTAACAAGCGGGAAATCCGCGAAGGACTCACTCATTCCGAGGACAAAGACCAGATTATTGTCTGGGAAGTTTACACCCAAGACGATGAAGGCAAATGGACAGTGCAAACATTCTCGCCACAAGCTCCGGAAGTGAAGCTGCGCGATGATATGGAAGTTCCGTTTGACCACGGAAAACCGCCCTTTGTGGCGTGTGAGTACGAAATCACTGACGGAGGTTGGTACAGCCCGCGCGGAGTGTGCGAAATGCTCGCGCCTTTCGAGGCCGCTCTTTGCAAGTTGTGGAATGAGAAACTGGACAGTGCCACACTGTTTAACCAGCCCATGTTCCGCTCCGAACGCGACCTGCCGAACTCCATCAATTTGCGGATGAAACCTGGACAAATCCTACCGTTCGGTATCGCGCCGGTTACCATGCCTCAACCGCCGCTGGATTTTGATAAGGAAATAGTCCGCACCCAATCAATAGCTGAAGGGCGTGTCACTGTACCCGATTACGGTATCACTCAAGTGATGAATACCCGTGACCGGCGCACTGCCACGGAAATTGAATCCATCAATGCTCAATCGGCCCAATCAATGGACTTGCGACTGCGCCTGTTCCGTCAGGCATTGGGTAAGATGTTCCGGCAAGCCTACGAGTTGCTGATTCAGTACGACAAGAAATCGCTCCAATTCCGGTTCCTAGAGGATTCGCTCAATGTCGATCCGGTGGCACTACACGATGACTACCAAATTGAACCGCGCGGCGGCATGGACATGGTCAGCCGACAAATGCTGCTCAATAAGGCAGTGCAACGGAAAATGCTCTTGGGCCAAAGCCCGTGGATTGACCAAGTCGAACTGGATAAGTCCATCCTTGAACTGGAAGACCCTAGCCTCATTGCCCGTCTGGTGCGTGATCCGCAAAACAAGGTGCAGGATGAGGTGGAAGACGAGCAACGGACAATCCCAGCGTTGCTGTTAGGGCAAAATGTTGCAGTCAAACAATACGAAAATTTACAGGGCCGGATACAGGTGCTGATGGGTTTCATCGAGCAATCCCGTGCAACCGGCCAACCTATAAGCCCGCAAGGGCAGCAAGCAGTACTGGCCCGTTTGGGCGGACTGATCAGCGCGTTGGAGGTAGTCGATGCCAACACCGCGCGCGCGTTGCGGAAAGATGTGCAGAAGTATCTAGAGACAACTGGAATCATCGCAAACCAAGAGGAAGCGCAAATGCCACAAGTTCCCGTAGATGCCTCCATCCCGCAGCCTGAAGTCGCGCCGGAGCCGCCAGTACAACCGCAGGAAGCAGTAGCCTAATGGCAAGAGATAAAGACAAAATGAAATGCAACTCGCCGCGCCGAATCACAAAAGGCGAAGCGGGACATGGAAGAAAAAAGTTTGTTGTCAAGGCTTGCTCCGGTGGCAAAGAGAAAATCGTCATGTTCGGTGATGCCAACATGGAAATAAAAAAAGACAACCCAGAGAGACGCAAAAACTTCAGGGCCAGACATAACTGCGCTGAAGCAAAAGACAAGATGTCTGCGAAATACTGGTCATGCAAGGCGTGGTAATGAAGGGCAAGAAAAAGAAGACCAAGAAGGTTAAGTACTAATGCGACTTTTTAGATTCATCCGCATCGCTTGGGCGATGAGTAGCAGGTTGCCTTGGGTGGAGGACGCCGAATGGGAAGCGGATGATATCAATGCATTGCGCCAGTTTCTGGTTAGCAAGCAGGGGCGGAAGTTCCGCCGTTTACTACTTAACATGGTGCTGCGCCAAAACGCTCTGGTGGCAGCGCAAACGGACAGAAACAAGTTACAGCATGAGGCTGGCTTTGCTAACGGCATGAGAATGACCGTTCATACTGTCGAATCTCTGGCTCGTGAAATCGAGCCGGTAGACGAACTTTCATCGGACGTATTCGGGGTCGGACGTTCGATGAGTGAAGACCCCACAGCACGGCGCGCGTTTTGATTGCGTATGCGCGACGAGGAACAGCAATCACTATTGGAGCGTTAAATGCCTGAAGAAAATGCAGAAGTAACTGAAGAGCAACTGGTTCAAGCGGCATCGCAATATGATGCCGCCATCGAGGCCGGTGAAGAGCCTGAAGTCACCATCGAGGAGCAACCCGAAAGTGATGAAGGTGATGTAACCGAAATCAAAGAGCAGATGCAGGAAGAAGCCGAGCAGGAAGAACAGGCATCGGACGCTGAAGAACAGTCCAGTTCAGAAGAACCGGAACCGGAAGAGAAGGCAGAGGAGAAGCCGGTAAGCAAGTACGAGAAAAACCGCCGGAGGCAATCTGAAGCATGGGAGAAAATAAACTCCCAGAAGGAAGAAGCCAAAAAGCGGGAAGCAGAGTTGGAGAAGCGCGAAAAGGAGTTGGAAGAACAACGCCAGAAAGTAGCTGCCAACAAAGGCTATCGTGATGAAGACGGGCATTCCGCTGATGACTTCGAGAAGGCGGCAAAAGAGTTCGACCAAGAAGGTGAATCCGACTTGGCGGCAGCGGCCAGGAAACGCGCGGAGGAATATCGCGGGCGAGAGAAAGAAGCCCAAGAGCAATCTTCCCGCGCTGAAGTCGAAGAGATTCGGAAGAACCAGCAAAATGAATTGCGGGAAAAACATCCGGAACTCAACGACCCTAACTCGGAGTTGTTTAAGGAAGTCGCGTCTCTCATGGCTACCTATCCAGTGCTGCAATTTGATCCATACGGATTGAAGGCGGCGGTGGATGTAGCCCAATTGCGCCAAAACTCAAAAGAAGCCGACTCCCTACGGGAACGGGTAGGTGAACTGGAGCAACTGGTTAACAAATACGAAAAGAAAACATCAGTGGGGGGAGGATTTACCACCGCCAAAGTTTCTGGAGACAAGAACTTTGACGATATGGACATCGGCGAGCAGGACAATTATTTGCTCCAAGCTGCGATGGCCCATGACGATAACCTCTAGCCCGCTACTAACACGAAGATAATACTATGGCTACTAACACTAGTACCTCATTATCCAACCAGTATCAGAATCATTTCAGCAAGAAATTGCTGTCCTATGCTGTTCAAGCACTGGTTTTGGATCAATTCGCAGAGAAGGTCGCCCTTCCTGCAAAGGCCGGAAACAAGGCAATCTCGATGTTCCGTTATGGCGCGCCGAGTACGTCTGGTATTGAAACCCTCTCAAACGAGGGAACCAAACCATCGGGAACCCGTTCCCTCTCGCTCGCCAAAATTGACAAGTCGCTCATTCAGCGCGGTCAGGTGATTGAGTTGACGGACATCCTGACTCAAACCGACCTGTTCAACAGCCTCCAGCAAAGCATCAGAACTCAAGGTGAAGATGCTGCTCTGGACTTGGACACGCTTACTCGCAATACGCTGGTGGGTTCCAATGTGGCTGGTGACGCTAAAGAAAACGGCGATGGTTCCGCTCTGGACAACAGCGACACTCTTACCGAGATGTACGCTGGTGGTTCCACGGACTACACCGACTTCTGCGCCACCACTTCCGGCAATACGCTGGCAGCGAGCGACATCCTTGATGCCGTGACCAAGCTGAAGATCAATCGCGCTACTCCTGCCAAAGGCGGAATGTATGTTGCGGTGGTCAGCCCGCAGGTCTTGAGCGATGTGATGAAGATCAATGAGTGGTTGAATGCCGCCCAATACAGCAATGTTTCCGAACTCTACAAGGGTGAGGTTGGTTCGTTGTTTGGTGCTAAATTCATCGAAACCACCAACCCGTTTGTTAGCGGAAACGCCAACACTGCGGATGATGATCGCTTCGATTATGACGCTTCTGCCGGTAACGGTGTTGCTGCTGACAAGAACGTGTACGCCACCCTGTTCCTCGGACAACAGGCATACGGTGTGCCGAACTTGGGCTCGCAGTCTCCGTTCAGCCCGAAGGTCATCATTGCGGACGGGCCGGACAAGAGCGACCCGCTCGATCAGAAGATCACCGTATCGATCAAATGCTACTGGGGTGCGTTGCGACTCAACCCGAACTACTACGCCATTATGCGCTCCAAGACCGCATACAGTGGCTAAAAATAAAACAGACCATGCATAAAGGTAAGAAACCAAAAGGCGTGGTTCTTATGATCGCCGTGGGGGGTGGGGCTGAAAAGCCCCGCCTCTCCGGCAACTCGGAAACCAGTAATAAAAAGACAATGATTAAAATTCCTTTGGGCGCATTATCCAACATGGATGAAGAGGGTGATGCTGCCATGCCCGAAAATGGCGATATGGTTCAAATGAACAACGTCGAGGGCGTTGTAAAAAACATTGATGGCGAAGAAGCCCATGTTGAGCTTCAGACCGTTGAAGGCCAACCCATCGAGTACGTTGATCACAAGAAAGAGGATTCGGAAGAAGAATCTGATGATGATCGCTTGATGAAGATGGCGGAAGAAGAGGACGAAAAAGCCGGTTACTAATTATGCCGATTTACCAGTTCAAGTCTGAAGGCGGCGAGGTCATCGAGGAGGTGGTTCCGGTTGGAACTAAAGACATCATTTTTGATGGAGAAAAATACTCCAGATGTTTGGAGCCAACAGGGTTTGCCTTTACCGGCAACTCCACCGGAATGCCGTCCCAGACTGAACAGGTTAAGCAGGGGTACTACAAGTTAGAGTGTGAGGGGGGTTCAGGCTTCAAATCTTCATACAGTAAGAAACAAATCAAAAAGGCGTGGGGGATTTAAATGGCAACTTTATCGGGGCGGACTATTGCATCGAGCTACACTGAACTGCTCAAAACGACATCAAGTAGTGGCGTTACCTCGTCTCTGGACACGGTGCAGGACGGTGACGCTACCGATTCCGCACTTCAAATTTCATCAGCGGCGGTCAAATCCACCGGCACGTTAACTTCCACCGGAAACTTTGACGTAGCCACGGATAAACTTACGGTCAACGCGACCAGCGGGAATACTGCCGTAGCCGGTACTCTGGATGTCACAGGCCAAATTACCGGCAATGTCACTGGCAATGTCACCGGAGACGTAAAAGCTACAGACGGCACTTCAGTACTTGATAGCGGCACGGACGGAACTGACGCAACTTTCACTGGTACAGCAACCAAGGCCGACCAACTTTCTACCGCCAGGAATATTGAGCTAACCGGAGATGTCACTGGCAATGTAAATTTCAATGGCACGGCGGATGTAGACATTGCGTCCACTTTGTCGAACACGGCAGTCACTGCTGGTACATACGGTTCTGCTACTGCCTCTCCTCGCTTTACTGTTGATGCCAAGGGGCGCATTACCGGAGTTTCCGAGGTTACCATTACAGGTGGTGGCGGAGGTGGCGGAGGTGGGTCTGACGCGACATCGATTCAGGGTGTTGCTGTTAGTTCTACTGATCCCACTACTGACGGCGAGGCACTGGTTTACACTGGCTCGGAGTATGAAGCTGTTGCAGTGGTCAAGGATGCCAATGCGGTTTCAACCAATACTGCCAGCAAAGTGGTCAAGCGCGATTCCTCTGGTAACTTTGCCGCTGGAACTATCACTGCTGCTTTAACCGGAAATGCATCTACTGCAACTGCATGGGCAACGGGACGCGATGTTGCGCTTACGGGTGATGTCACTGGCACGGCAACTGGAGTGGATGGTTCGGGTAATGTATCAATCGCCTCCACCTTGGCAAACTCCGGTGTCACTGCTGCAACTTACGGTGATGCAAATACAGTGGCCCAAGTAGTGGTTGACGCTAAAGGTCGGGTCACTACAGCCACTGACGTAGATATTTCCATCACAGCATCGCAGGTAAGTGACGCTGGTACTGCCGCCACACTCAATGCCGCCGATGCCAACTGGAATGCCAACAAGATACAAGGCAGGGATGTCGCAAGCTCGGCTCCGTCAGATGGTCAAACCCTTTCGTGGAACAATAGTGCAAGCCAGTGGGAACCGACCACGGGTAGTGCCACCAACGCCAACCAGTTGCAGGGTCGTGACATTCAGAATGTTGCTCCGAACGATGGTGAAAGTCTGATTTGGGATAACGGCAATAGTCGCTGGTCACCTGCTGCAATTAACATCGTAACCGATACCACTCCCCAGTTAGGCGGAAACCTGGATGTCAACGGTCAGGACATCGTAAGCACATCCAACGCTGACATTGAGATTGCTCCGGATGGCACAGGCGCAACGGTGTTCAAGGGTAACACGAATGCTGGTGCAATTAAGCTGAACTGCGAATCAAACAGCCACGGGCAGACTATTATTGCTCAACCGCATTCTGCTGCTGTAACCAACACGCTCACTCTCCCTGCTGGTTCTGATCAAGAGATTGTCGGCACAACTGCCACCCAGACTCTCTCCAACAAAACTATAACGGGACTCGTCATAGGCACGGACGTTCAAGCCTACGATGCGGACACCACGAAGAATGATGTTAGCAACTCTTGGACTGCCGCCCAGCAAGGCAACACACAGACTGCTGCCTTCTCTGCATTAAGTTCTGGCGTACTGGACTTCGACACTTACCAGAATTTCGTAATCACATTAGGTGCTGGCGCAAATGGCTTTACCAACCCAACAACCGATGCGGGCAACACTGGGCAAACTGGAGTAATCGTATTGATTCAAGACAGTTCAGCGTCAACAGCAACGTGGACTTCTGATTACAAGAATGTTGGGGGCAGCGCACCGACACTTTCGAGCGGATCAGCAAAAGTGGATGTGCTGCCGTACATTATTCAAGCCGACAACACGATCCTGCTCGGCGCACCGCAACTAGACTTTAGCTAATGGCAGACTTTGCATCAGCACTTTGGAATAAGCCAGCGGCGGCTGACTCAACCCCAGCCGACCCTGTGACACGTTCGCTGCGGTTTGATACAGCAAGCACACAGAAGTTAACCCGCACTTTTGGCACCCCTACTAGTCAAAAGAAAGTGACTATATCGTGGTGGATGAAGCTGTCGGAGCAGGGAAATGGCAGCGCAAGTTACGGCGGGATTATCACTGTGGGGGATGACAGTTCAAACTACGCTGCAATAAAAGTAATGGGAGGCGCGACTAACACTATTACAGTAGATGAGGTATCTGGGGGTGCTTACAAAAGCGATAGGCAAACGTCTAGAGCATTCCGCGATATGGGGGCGTGGATGCATTGCGTTCATGTTATCGACACGACTGACTCAACAGCAGATGACCGTTCTAAATTATACATTAACGGGACTCGATACACAGGGCCATTTGCTACTTCTTATGCGACATATGACCAAGACTACGACACAAATTGGAGTAAGAGCGGTGAAGTAATTTCCATCGGGTTTGATAACTCTGGTGGTAGTCCGTATTTCGGAGGCTACCTTGCAGACATCCATTACATAGATGGGCAAGCACTTGACGCCAGCGATTTTGCGGAAACAAATTCATCAACAGGGCAGTGGGTTCCGAAGGAGTATTCAGGGACTTACGGTAATAACGGATTCCACATTGATGCCCAGCCAGCCCACGATGCAGAACTCCTCGTATCCTCCATAGACCGCAACGATGGCGACACTGACTTTGCTGATGTGGCGGCGGGGCATACGATTACCACAGGCGGCGACCCAGAGCATAGCATCGCAGTTGGCAATCCGTTTACGGGTGATGGCAGAGCGATTTACTTTGATGGTACGGATGATTACCTGACTGTAGATGACGGAGCTAACATTGATTTAGGCACTGGCGATTTCACTATTGAGTTCTGGATGAACAGTGATGAGGACACTCAAAACGCTTATGTCACAGGTAGATGGAATGCCACACCAAACGGCGGAGCTTGGGACAGTAGAGAGTGGGGGTTAACCTGCACAAGTTATGGTGGGGGTGAGTTGGACATTTATGTCCCGTATACTGGTGGGTATAACGCATCAAGCCTAAATGTCTGCGACAGCAAATGGCATCATATTGCTATTGTGAGGCATAGCGGAGATGCAAAGCTATATGTTGATGGAAAGTATCAGATAGATGCTTCTGTTTTAGACAGTTACAATATGAGTTTCTCGTCAAAGCTACTTATTGGCGGGGGGCAATCTTTATACTGGCGAGGGGCAATATATGACTACCGCATTAGCGACACTGCTAGGTACACCTCTGGCACTTCCGATTTTGACGTGCCGACTGAAAAGTTTACCTCGGACAGCGACACTCTGCTGCTGATTCAGCCGGACAAAGATGACACCACATTCCACGATGAGTCCAGCAGTCCCGCAACTGTTACAACCGTAAGCTCACCCACCCGCACAGCCTCCACCCCCTACGATGCCGCAGCCAAATCAACTGCTATTTCCTTTGACGGAACAGGTGACTATTTATCCGTAGCAACATCTAGTGACTTTGACTTTGGCTCCGGTAGTTACACCTACGAAGGTTGGTTTTATTTTAATGGGTTTAGCGAGACGCCCGAAGGGATTTTCTCTAGGAACAACTCATCAACTCAAGAATGGGCGGTGTGTACTAATTCTAGCGGGACTCTTCAGTTCTTTGAATCCGTAAACAACTCATACAACACCAGTTCATTTACGTTTAGCACGGGGCAGTGGTATCACATTGCACTATGTAAAAACGGAACAACCTACAAGGTGTATGTGGATGCAGACGAAAAGATTAGCGCAACACTTTCTTCCGCACCAGACGCTAACCTTCCTGTAATTATTGGCAGGTTTTACGACAACTACGATGGGTATTATTTAGATGGCTACTGTTACGATTTCCGCGCACAAAAGGGAGTAGACACTGGCGGGTCTAAACCATCAGCCCCGCTAGAGCTAAACCCCGTCTACATCGGCGGCGACCAGAGCGGTAACAAAAATCATTTTACGCCGACGAATATCAGCAGCCACGATGTCATGCTGGATGTGCCGACGAAGAATTACGCGACTTGGAATCCACTAGACCTTCAAGAAACGGCTTCTACTGCGCCGACTTTTGCTGAAGGGAATTTAAGTTTATCAACTAACTCTAGCGGCTATGGCAGAATCCATTCTACATTCTCAATTCCTAGCACTGGTAAGTGGTATGCTGAATTTTATTCAACTAGCTTTAACGCTATTGGCGTTCGCAGAAAAGTAGGAGGAGGTTGGCCTTCTGGGTCTTCCGACTTGGCGTCTGTTGTCTCCAGCGGTTCCATTACTAATGCTTCAGGCGCTTCGCAGTCTGGACTAGCCTCTTGGTCATCTGGAGACATCCTGGGGGTAGAGGTTAATTGTGATGACAACACAATCCAGTTTTTAAAGAATGGTTCTAACTACGGCACATCCGAAAGTTTCACTCATTATGCAGGTGAGACATTTTTCACCTACACAGACGGCTCTTCAGGCACAGCCTACAACGCAATAGCCAACTTCGGGGCCGACCCAACTTTTGCTGGCAATTATGCAGGGACACCTGAAAGTTCAGAATGGGCGTATAGTCCGTCCACCGACTTCAAAAGCCTGAACTCCTCCAATCTCGATGCCCCATCCGTTACGCCGTCAGAGAATTTCAACACGGTACTTTACACAGGCACACGGGATAACAGCAACTCCCTCGGAGCCACATCCAACGCCGTTACCGGAATGGGATTTGAACCCAGCCTCCTTTGGATCAAGGACAGGGATAACCAGTCCTCTAATTACGGCAGTAGCTACTCCGGACACTACTTATTCGATTCAGTTCAAGGGGCGGGCAAGGCCATTAACATTGATGGTGGTATGTACACTGGATCAAATGATTTTGTCAGCAATCTCGATGGCTACAACGGAGTGTCCTCTTTTGATTCTGATGGCTTCACACTAGATGAGGCTGAAGCGGTTAACTACGCTGTCGATTCGGACTATAACGGATCAATAGACACTTACGAACGCTATGCAGCTTGGGGCTGGAAGTTAGGCAGCAACGGCAGTTCGTCAACGTGGGCCGCCGGAAACACTGATCCTACGACGGAGAAGTACAACGCTTCGGCGGGGGTGTCAGTCATTCGGCAAGAGGAAAGCAGCGGTAGCTATCCGATGACGGGCGTTACTGTTAACCACAGCCTTGGCGAAGCACCAGAGTTTGCGTTCCTAATGGACAACTCAAGCAACACGCAGGAAGTCTTTGCGTGGCACAAAGATTTAGACGCCAACAAGTATCTCAAATTAACCCAGAACTCCGCCCAAACAACAGGAAGCGGGTACTTCCCATCTGGGTGCAGCACGGCAACCACATTTCAGATCGGTTCAGATATTGCGGGAGCAAGCGGGTATGATGGGTGGTGGGACATCTATCTGTATTTATTTTCTGGCGTCGAGGGCTATTCAAAGTTCGGCAAATACACGGGCAACGCCAGTGCGGATGGGCCATTTATCTACACTGGATTCCGGCCAGCTTTCGTTCTTTGGAAACGCGCAACAGGGTCATCTAACTCGTGGAACATAATGGATAACAAGCGCGAAGGATATAACCCACAGAATGATTTGTTATTTCCCGACAGCTCCACAATCGAATCCAACGTAACCGACCAAGACCTGCTTTCAAATGGGTTTAAGCTGCGGACATCTGGAGCGGGTAGAAATGCGAATAACGAGACGTTCATCTATGCAGCTTGGGCGGAGGTTCCGTTCAGCAAGGGAAATGCTCGCTAACTAACAGAAAGATTTTACTATGCCATATACTACAACAGAAGGACGCGCACTCCCGCTAGACAAAGCCTTCAACCACAACAACATTTCATTTCCCGCAAACTGGCTTCGAGTGTCCACACCTGCCGATAAGGAGGCTCAAGGCATTAGCTGGGTTACGCCTGAAGAACCACCAGTAGTCCGTGCGCCGCTTGAGCGTGAGAAGTCGGACGGCATTGCACGAGCCAAAGACACTGCGGGTAAGATGTTGGCTGGTAGTGATTGGCAGATTGTAGCCTCGGTGGAAAGGCAACGTGCAGTGCCAACCGATTGGGCCGAATACCGTGCTGCTGTCATTGCCGAGGCGGATCGGTTGGAAGGCGAATACAACGCTGCTGAAAGCTACGAAGACTTTGACAAGATTAAACAGGAGTGGCCGCTGAATCCAGACGAACAGGCCGAGCGTGACCGGATGGAAGCTGAAGACGCGGCGGCAAAGGAGAAGCAAGAAGATGGCGGAGTATGATCCTAATTCGTTATCGGCGCAACTGGCTCGGATTGAGTCTAGGCAGATACATATAGCTGACCGTCTTGATGAGATTGCGGAGCGGATGAATAATCATTCATTAAGGCTGAAGTACCTGGAAGAATTTCGATGGAAACTCGTCGGCGCAATTGGACTTGGATCAGCGGGTGGGGCGGCAGCTTTCTCTAAACTATTTGGTGGAGAATAACATGAAAGAAAAACTGAAAAGCAGAAAACTATGGGTAGCGGTTGGAGGTCTTTTGACTGTTGCCGCTACTGAATGGCTCAACCTTTCTCCTGAACTAACGGAGCAACTGGTTAGTGCCGTGATTATAATCGTTCCTGCCTACATTGGAGGCCAAGGGATTGTGGACGCAATGAAAGAATACGCTGCCAAAAAATGATACTAGACCTACTAGCCGCCTTGAGGGCGATCCCAAAGATTGTGGATGCCCTTGAGCGGCTGGGGGATGTGGCTACGGCAGCACAGGCACAAGCTCGCGAGAATGAGAAGAATGATAAAATTTACGATCTTATTGATGCTGCTCGCGAGCGCAGGATGCATAAGCGAGAAGCTGAACGGGTTTCAGGAGATAGCCGAGAGGCATCCACTGGGGATGGAGCAGATAACGGAGCATCCGGAGAGTGAAGCACTCATAATAGATTTAGGTCGGTATATAAACGAACTGGAGCGTCGAATAGAAGGCAAACGATGACATTAAGCGAACTGGCAGATCAGATTACGACGAAATTGAGCGACACCGATAGCGCATCGGTTGTGACTTGCAAAAAGTTTATCAATAACCGCTACCGCATGGTTTGGGAGTCGCAACTTTGGACTCAAACCTTGGGCGTGGTCAGCGCGTCTGTTAGTGCGAATGACGAAACGGTCACCTTGTCTGGCGACCCAACAATATTCTATTACCCGACATCCACCACCACGGCATCCACCGCGCCTCGGTTGGATTTCGTTGTGGCGGCAAAGTTTACTGAAACCGGCAAGGATGAAGGCCATGAAATAAGCGGCCAGAATTGGATACAGTTCTTCCAGCTTGACCCTAATATTTGGAACAACACGGCAGATCGCCGCACCACTCCGGTTAACTTTACCCCGCTTCCCAAAGACGCCAGCGGCAACTGCCGGATCAAGCCCATACCCACTCCCAACGCCGCCGGAACGGTTTACGCGCTGGGCAAGCTGAAGAACACTGACCTTGGCGACTCCGACTCTCCGGTGATTCCAGGTGTTGACAATGTTCTGCTGGCATATGCTGAAGGGGATATGCTTGAGCGTTCGATGCAGTACAGCAAGGCGCAGCTAAAATTTACCGAGGCGACAACACTTTTGCAGATTAGCCGCGAACTGGACAACGTCCAACAGAACAAGGTTTCAGTTATTGTGCCGGATGTGCCGTCACACTGGAGCCGAAACGATTTCATCATTAACTGATGCCCACTTTAAGCAACAATGCCCTTGATGACCCCATCCTAATTGATGGGAATGATTCCTTTGTTGGCGGTCAAGTTAGCGCGACCCGCGCGAATCTTGTGCCTGAAAACGGGTATGTTGAGGGTAAGAACATTGACCTCGATGAGTTTGGCAATGCTGTAACTCGCAGGGGCGCGGCATTAACTCTAGGCTACCTGTCATGGGATTCAGCATCAAATAACTGGGAAGCTGAAGGGCAATTATGGAACGGGGTGACTGCGCCGATTACGGGCGCAAGTTACTTTGATTCCGGAACTACTGAAAGGTTGGTGCTGGCAGATGGTTCCAACAACCTGAAGATTTCAACTGAATCTGGAACTTACTCCACCATCAGTGGTTCCTCACTGGCGGCTGGTGCGGATGTGAACTTCGCGCAACTTGCCAACCGGATGTACTACTGCGATGGGGATGGGGCATTGCGTTACATTGATGACTCTGGAACCAACCAATCCATCTCCGGTGGGCGGATTACTTCCATCGAAATAACCAAGCAGGGAGAAGGCTACACGACTGCGCCCACAATTGCTTTCTCATCTGGCGGCGCGGCGGCAACTTCCAACATGGGTTACGGAGGTAAGGTGGTAGGCGCGGATATAACCACTGCCGGTAGCGGATACTCTACTACCACGCCACCCACTATAACATTTACCGCAGCACCTTCAGGCGGAACCACTGCTGAAGGTATCGCCAAGGTTAGCCAGACGCCTAGCAAGCCGAAGCTGCTTGTTTCTCACACTAATCGGCTATTTGCCACCAGTGCAGACACCGCCGTGCCGTCTGACACGATTTATTGCAGCGACATCCTGGACGGTGAGTCGTTTGATTTGGCGGGCAATAGCATACGAGTAGGTGGTGGTGATGGTGACCCCATTGTTGCCCTGACATCTTGGTTTGATTTTAACCTGCTAGTGTTTAAAGAGCGTTCGATCTGGGTGGTAAATGCTAATCCGGCTCAAAGCGTGGCTGAATGGCAAATCCGTTTAATCAATAACCGCGTGGGTTGCGTGGCAGCGCGCACAGTGCAGCAAGTTGGCTCCGATGTGCTGTTTATGTCGCGTGATGGTGTTCGGTCAGTGAAGACTATTGAGTCCGGCGCGCAAACCGACATCTCTCAACCTTTATCCAGCCCCATCAACGATTTGGTGGGTCAAATCAATCAATCAGCGATCAGCAAGTGCGCTGCGGTGTATTGGCGCAACCGTTACCTAATCGCGGTTCCGCTTGGAAGTGCTACCGAGCCGGATCATGTGTTGTGCTACCACCTGCTTGCCTCGTCATGGACAGGGTTCTGGACGGGATGGCAACCGCGCGATTGGGTGATTACCGCATTTGGCGGCAAGCTGCGGCTTAACTTCGGCGACCAAAGCGGCAAGTTGTTTACTTGGGATGATTTTACTGCCGAAAACTCTACGACACTTACGAACTATCAAGATGGCGGAACTGATTACGAGTCGTACATCAAAACGCGCGCATATCGCTTTGGTGAGACTTGGGGCGACAAGATCGGTCACTCGGTTCAGTTTAACTTGGAGAACATTCACTCCACGGACATTTCAGCGGATTTGGACTACTACAAGGATTTGAGTAGCACCGAATCTGAACTGGCGAGCAATGTGACTATCGCCGCGAACAGCAACCTTGTCCGCAAGGGGTACAACTTAATCCCGAAAGGGCGATTTAACCAAATGCAATTTAAGGTCAAGGCCGACTCCGGACGTCTTGCAGTTCACTCCATACAAGCGAGTGCATTTGGGCAACCAATTAAACCGGAGAGATAGGCCAGTGGATGGGACTAGTGCCAGAGATTTTGGAGTTGGTGATGTCATCGATTTTATACGAGGAAATGACCGAAGGGGAACTTGTTTCGGAAGATGGCCAAACAATATCCTTTCACCTTTCATCAGCTTCTCCGCCGACATTGGAAGTCTGCACCTCGTCCAAGAAGATGGCGAGTTGGTCGCAGTCGGTTTTGCGAGACAGATCGATGAAGACGATTTGGATCGGCATTGGCTACCCCAAAAAAGGGAAGGCACTGCTATCGAGTTCCAAGACGTATTATCAAAAAACAAGCAAGGGCTGGAAACTCTCATCGATGAATTTACATCGAGGCATCCCGATTGGCGTGAAAAAAAACTGTTCGCCACTCGACATGGTCAAAGGAAGAGGATTCAACCCGAACTAATCGAAAGGCTCATGGCTTGAATTTAGAAGGCCCAGTTGTCAGAGGTGAAGGCTTTGCAGAGAAAGTCCCAACTGCTAATATAGCACTCGATAAGCCTGTCGAGGTGGGGTGCTATCGTGGGATTGCATATGCAGGGGCAGACAAGCTGGGGGATGCTGCGGTGTGGGTCATGCCACATCAACCATTCATTGCCGAGGCATATATTTCGGGATACGAGGGCGACCTCTACGACACCTACCTTACAATTCAAAATATGAATAAACTAAATCGGGAAGATTTAAAGGGACTATACGACAAGGCACTGGCATGAACGACTTGATTCAAAGATGCGAGCAATTGGCGCGGCAGATTGTCGAAGCCAAGGGACAACAGTTTTGGGCAGCGCGCGGAGCGTTGAACAAGGGAACCCCACCACCGGCCCCAACTCCTCCCAGCTACGGGGAGGGCGTCGAGACGGCAGCGCAATGGTCACCCATTATTGCTGGAGTAGAGTCGGCCCGTAGATTAGGTAAAGAATTTACATACGAGCATCCTGACACTGGCGAGATAAAGACGGTTGATTTCACCAACCTTGGCGATGTCGAGATGGCGAAAGTCATGCAGGACTTTCAGAATCAGTCTGCATCCGAAAACGCCAGAGTCTTACTAGACCTTTATAAAGAGTATGGCCCGCAGTTTGTTGAGTCTTCCCGCGACCAACTGCGACAAGCTGATCCAAAAGGCTTTGAGGCGCGAGAGACACTCGGCGACAAGGTTCTGGCGGACATGGACAACATCCCATCCGTACCGGATGCTCCGGAGCTTGAGTCCCTAGACCAGGATACAGTACTTCAAGCTGATCCGGAAACGCTTGCTGCTCGTAAAGATGCCGAACGTAGCTTGGTGGAGCGATTGCAGTCCGGTGAGTTTAGTCAACGCGCCGCCAAGCGGGCAGGGGACATCGCTAAAGGGCGTCAGGCCGCTTCTGGCAACATCTTTGGAGGCGGGGCAGTGTTACAGCAGTCCATCGCCGAAACGGGCGCAGAGGACGCTGCCAGCCGCCAAGCGGTTGCGGACTATCTTGGGTTCCTGCAATCCGGCCAATCGGCAGAGGACTATAGCTCGCGCCTCGCAATGGCTAACCAGCAAAACCAATTGACCGGCCAAGCGAGCCGGAATCAAGCATCACAGCAAAGTTACGCCAATGCGATGAATCGCTTGAGCGGTCAGGAGACGATGAATCAGCAACGCATGGGCAACCTGCAAGCATTTGCCTTCGGCCAACCGCTGGTTAATCAGCTTGGATCACTGGGCGGAATGCAGCAGCAAGCGGCTCCGTATGCTCCGACTCAAGTTGCCGGATACGGTCAGTCTATCGGGCAGCAAATGGGCAATGTTCAAAGTCTTAACCAATCAAACTACCAAGGGGCGATGCAAGCGTGGCAGACACAAGCGCAAGCCGCCATGCAACCCAGCGGGTTTGGTTCAGTACTCGGCACTGCATTTGGCGCATTGTCAGGTGGAGTAGGGGAAGGGTTAGGTGCTGGTTTAGCTAAAAAATGGGGTTGATAAATTAAAGGATAATCATGGCAAACTTCTGGGCAGGATTTGGGCAGGGATTCCAAGGCGGATTCCAATCGGCATACAACAGGGCGGCTAAACGGCGCGACATTAAAGAAGCGCGTGAGCAAGCGCGCGCTGATCAGCGTGAAGTAATGGAGGCTGAAGCTGGAGCGTATGATGACATAAACAAGGGACTACGCGAAAAGTTGGCGGAACTAAAACGCCAACAGGAAATAGATTCCATAACAGACCCCAATGACCCACGGTTGTCAGTTTTAAACAACCAAGTGCCAATGCCCACCCTCGAAGAAGGTGAGCCGCCCGAATTGTCCATGAAGGATTTGATTCAAAAAAGAATCACTGGAAAGTCTACGCAAGCCTCTTTGTCTGGAAGAATCGCGGAATTAAAGAAATTACAAGCTGCCCAAAAACTGCGAGAGCAACAACGGGCCGATATAAAAGATCAAAGAGATTACGAAAGCGGGGTGCGACAGGAAGGATACGCTAGAGAAGATAAAAAATCTGCTGACGCACTCGAATTAAAAAGACAAGAAAAGGTAAATGATTATCTCTTTAAACTCGCAGAAGTAACTGGAGAAACACCAGAAGGCCCACCTTTAGACGCACTAGAGGCAGCGGCTTGGTTCGGGCGCGCGAAGAATGATCAAAACGAAGCCACCAAGAAAAGGGAGCAACTAGTAAATTTTGCACCCAATGTTTTAAAACAGTTTGAAGATGCTGGCGCGGCTGGTCAACCAATGCCCGAACTTGATTATAGGTATGAAGATATAATTCCGGCAGGGTTAACTGAACAAGCATACAATTCAGCTAGGACGCTGGCAAAAAGTACGGATAGGAAGACCAAATTAGCAGACGCTAAAAAATTAGCTGATGCAGAGGTTCAAAGTGCTGGAGATTTAGTCCAATTTGGACTGAAGCCACCCACTGCCGACAACTTCCTGTCCCCGAATGGAATGACAGCGTATTACGCCGCAAAAGCGTTGGCGTCTAAAAAGAAAGAAGCCTATGAGGCAGTGCAATCGGTGGAGGGGCAAAAAGGATCAATGGGCTTGCCCAAACTTTCCTTGAGTCAGATCAACAATACTTCCTTTGAGGATTTAGACCACATCATAAACGGTCATAAAACTTTAGCCGGACAGCAAGAGGCGGCTAAAGAATTAGGCCAGAAGGCCAAGGAAAAGATGCTGCCCAGTTTTCAGCCAGAACCACAAGAAGGCACAACTGCTCAAAGGTTTTTGATGAGTCAGGTGAAAATTCTAAATGACCCCACCGCCTCTGCTGAAGATAAAAAGTTGGCCGAACAAATGATAGAGTTGCAGGGCGGAACAGCCACTACAGTCTATGGTGAAGACGGAAAACCAATCGTACAGATCGGAAGGCCCACAAGCCGCAGCAAGGAAGACAAACCTGAACCTGCTGCCTTGGAGACTGCATTAATGGACTTGAACAGGTTGGCACGGGATTACGATGATAAAAAACCCAGCATAGGATGGATAGCCACAGTTAAAAGCGGGATAGGAGATAGTTTCTTGCCTCAATTTGGTATCAACAGCATGAGTGATCCCCAGCGCGTAAAATACAGGCAAGCAGTTCAGGAGTTTCAAGTAAACTACGTCAAGGCACTTAATGCTCCAGACAGTCGCCTTTCCGACACTGACAGAAAGATGCTTGCCCCGCTTGCGCCAGGAGTTAACGACTCTCCGGTTATGTTCGCTAATAAAGTTGAAGCGATTCAAGAAAAGATATCCAGACATCAAAGGTTGAATGATGCTTTTCAGGGCAAAAAAGACCTATGGGGTATGAGAGCTTCTGAAATCACAAGCGCAACATTTGGGCCTAACGCAAGGCTAACACCCGAACTTGGGGCTTTTGCTATCCAAGAAAAATTTGGAGCTAAAGAACTCTATTCCGATGATCAGTTAAGGGAAGTAATACGCACTCAATTCAGTGGAAAATCTGAAGAGGAAGTTAGATTTTTTGTAAGATCACTACTTTCAATTGGAAGACTTGGGGATAAATAACAATGAGCGAGAAAAAATTAAAATCCTTAACCGCTGAAGACGTTGATAACATTATCAACCAAGTTCGCTCGGAGCAGGATGTCGAGATTGGGGTGACGGGGCCGGAGTTTGCTCCGTCAATTGGGGGCCAAGAACCAGACCCAAGATATCCGGAGTCAGGGGCCACTGTGGCAGAGATGCGTGATTTAGAACGGAAATACGGCACTTCTGGTGTTGATATTGATCCAAGAGGTCTTCCTGTCGGCTATCGCGCCCTTTCAGGGTTAGCTCAAACTGGTCAGGATAAAAGGGCGATTTACAGCAAAGTTTTCGGCGAAGAAAATGTCCGCCCGATTGAAGGCACTGATAAATTCCTAATTAGAGTCTACAGAGATGGGAAACCTGTTGATGTAGTGGATGACGAGTCGGCGTTTTCCATGAGAGACTTGGCCGACCTTACCGGAATGGTTCCAGAACTCGCAACAAGCATAGCGACAACAGTCAAAATGCTTCCCAAAAATCCGGCAGGTCTTGCGGCAACCGCAGGTACAGCCGCTGCGGCGTCTGCTGCCGGTCAGGCAGTTGGGGGGGTGAAAGATTTAGGATTAAGGATTTTAACTGGCGAAGATTTAGATGCTGGTGAAATAGTAAAGAGAAGATTACCTGCCGCAGCAATAGAAACCGGATTTGGCACGGCATTGCCATATGCTTCCCAAAAGGTCTTCAGCAAGCTCCGGCCTTCGTCGGTTTCATCCGGAGCGCAACCTGTTGACAGGGCAATTGCAAAAGAGGGGAGCGAGGCAGCAAAAAAACTTGAGGCGGAAGGCATTCCCGCTCCCCTTACTGCGGGCGAGGCAACAGGTAGTAGAGGTGTTCAGGAGTACGAGGCATTGGCCGAGAAGCTCGCAAGAATCACTGACCCCACTGGGGAAATCCGTCTAGCGCAGCAGGAGGCGATCAAAAAGGGCCAATCCAGTTTGCCTGAAATGAAAGGCGATATAGATAGAAAAATTGGAGATAAGATTTCGGCGCGCCTTAAAGCCCAGGAAACGAATTTAAGCGATGCCGCAGCGCAATCAGCACAAGAGGCTGTAAGAAGGGCCGAAGCAAATGTTGGATTGGATTTAAGCCAATCTGTCGTGGATGCGGGCAACAAGGTTCGATCCGGACTACAAAAAGGCGTACAAGCTAAACAAGCTGAAGTTGATGAGTTGTATGAAACAGCTAACAGGATGCGGGTGGAGGCTGGTGGCGGCGAGGCATTCATCATGCCGAATCGAACCAGCAAACTGGGCAAGGAAATCATTGAAAAAGAAACCTTAATTCAGGAGACAACTGAATCTTTAGAAGTACCCACTGGCGTGCTGTCTGAAAGCGGCGAGCAGATTACCGAGGAGGTTCTTAAAACAAGCAAGCAACCCATCGGGTGGGCAGTTCCCGCATACAAAGAGGCGCAGTCTTTCGCTCAATTAGGTGACACTCCTCAAACTATTGAGGCAATGCGAGAAGCGCGCGCGGTGTTTGGTGAAGCAATAGGTCGCGCGCAATCGGCTGGTCTTGATTCTCTGGGTGGCGGGTTTTCCTTGGGGCAAGCGAAGAGGTTTTACAAGGCGTTGAGTCAGGACATCGATGACTCGCTCAAGGCACTAGACCCAGATGCCGCCGCCGCTTTCCAGAAAGCTCAATCCGAATCAAAATCATTATTTGATACATACACATCCAGTAAGACCATGAACGGGTTCAGGTTGTCTGAAGCCGAGGGTGGACTTGCTGAAGTCAGCGACATTGTCCGCCACTTCAGCCAAAGCAAAGGCAAACCTGGAATGCTATCAAGCATGAAGAAGATTTTGTCTCCTGAAGATTACAGTGTACTCAAGAAAGGCATTTTGGCCGACCTTGGTGACGGGGCGAGTTACAGGTTCGCAAACGGCGTTAGCGGGGTGGACTTCAGTATTTTGCAAAAACGACTATCTCAAATTCACCCTGAAATGAGGGATGAGCTTGTAGGAGGAAAAGATGCTTACATCCGTATACAACAAGCATTGAATGACTTCACGACAGCGCAGGGCGTTGCCGGATCGAAGAGTCCATTGCAATTCCCCGCACAGGTGACTGCTGATGAGTTGGACAGATTGCTGGCAAAAGCCGGTGACCCCAATATGTTCCAATCGGTCAAAGAGTCGATTGAGGCATCTATCACGCTGAAGCGAAGGCAATTGGCGGAATACGGCAATGAGGTTACTGCTGCTGTACGGCAAAACAATTTACCTTCCGGCAAGATAAATGCTGATGATTTTATAGACGGTTTTATCCTTAAACAGACAGACGCTAAACTTGTTAGACAAGCGTTAGACAAACTAACAGAAGAGCAAGAGCAAGAGGTGGCAAAACAACTTGTCAGGCGAATCTTTGATAAATCACGCGACTTGGCAAAGGAACCCCTTGACGCACTTAAAAAAGGTGATGAGGGAGTTATTACTGGCAGACAATTGAAAGAAATATTGTTTGGCGGACAGGGTCAGCGACGAATCATTCAAGAGGTTTTGCCTAAAGAGACGCTGGAGAAAATGGAGAATCTTTTGGCGTACCAGATGGCAATCGAAAATGCCCGCAGTCAGGCTGGTGGATTTGCGAGGGACTATGCAATCGGCAATATGTCCAAAGAGACGATAGGCAAAATCACAATGGCTAGGCTTGTCTTTTCAGATGCTATGCAATCTTTCCTCAAAAAGGCAGCGGCATCACCCAGTGCGTTATCTAAATTTTCTGCACTTGCAGGGAAGGGGATGGATAGATTGCCTAGTAAGATTGGCCCCACTAGGGTGATAGTTTCATCGTATCTGGGTAAGGAGGTCGCTGACCTCGCCATGCAGTGGGGTGAAGCGACCAGAGGTCTTGACGAGCAGGAAATTGCAGCGTTAAGACAATCATACCTATCAATACCTCAACAAAGAGAAGTCTCTGAAGAAGACTTAAAAAGTGAGATGGACAGAATATTTGGCGGCGGCAACAAACAAGGTAAAACCGAAGCAGAGAAAAGGCGAGACGCCAGAATCAAAGCTAGGATGCCAATTAAGTCGCGCTAATCCTTACCAAGAATGAAACGGCACATCTCTACAAACGTCCTTTCGGATTTAGATGTTTTCTTGGCCTCGATCTGCCGCATTGTGTCTAAAATGGCGCGATTCACAAATGATGATCGGGGAATGCCGCAGCGTTTTGATAAGTCAGTTAACTTTCGTAACTCTGCGGTAGACAGCCGGAATGTGCTATATTCCAGCTTCTTTTCGGATTTGGGTTTCATATAGTAAGGTTAGGTTATTGGCAAGGTGACAAATGGTGTCACAGTGTCAATAAAGAGTTTGCAAAAATCGGGTGGGATTATGGGCAAATTTGAGACTTTTGTGGCTTTTGGTGACGCACATGGAGATATGGCGTGTCGAGAGTCGATCAACGCCCTCGAAAAGCACATCGAGGAGTTCAAACCGCAGCACCGCATATGCCTCGGCGATTTCTTCGATTTCCGCGCTTTGAGAAAGGGCATCGGGAATGATGAGAGCGATGCCTACGATAATTTAGTGAGCGATACCACCGCAGGTTATATGTGGCTGGATCGTTTGCGACCCACAGTATTTTTAAACGGAAACCATGAGCATAGGTTATACCGAGTGGCCGCGGAAGCGGCCAACGGGCTGGTACGCGAGTACGCGATTGAAGGCGTTAAAAAGCTGGAAGGCCATCTCCGCAAAATGGGATGCAAGGTCTACCCGTACCACTATGAACAGGGAGTTCACACGATCCGCAAAGTGGCGTTCATCCACGGATACGTTGCATCGCAAGCGGCTGTAAAACATTCAGCCGAAGTTTACTCACCCCCTGGTGGGGCAACCGTGATGGGACATCTTCACAGGATCGAAGCAGTCCACGCGGTTAGGCATGGTGGAGCGCAGGGGTACTCCGGCGGGTGTCTCGCTGACATCCCTCGCCTCCATTATGCCGCAACACGCCACGGCACAATGCGATGGGCCAACGGGTGGCTTTACGGGGTAATAGGCAAAAAGGGGTATAAGATATGGCAAGCCGAAAGAGTCGAAAACAACTGGATGCATCCCTAGAGTCCAAAGCGAGCGGCAAGAGTGATATCGCCGAATGGGCCAAAGCGTTGCTGGATGCCAGAAACTGCGGGGATGAACCCGTGCCGGAGGGATACCTTACAATAAAGCAGATATCCGATAAGCTAGAATTGGCTCGCTCCACCGCACACACCCTAGTTGAGGAAATGGTCGAGGATGGTCGAGTTGAGGTTAAGGAGTTTTATAGGGGGCGCGGCAAGGACGGGCGCAGGTATCGGGCAAAACATTACAGGATCATCAAATGAATGTACGGGTAAAAATGGGGGAACTATATGTCATCCATTGGCTCGATGCCGCTGGCTACATGATGGAGGATTTGGTTAAGGCTAAACCGTGTCTCTGCAAGACCGTAGGCTGGGTCAAAAAAGTAGAGAAAGATCACATCGTTTTAGCGTCATCTTTTTATCCGGATGACAAGGATGAGCATGGTGATTTTTGCGTTCTACCAAAGGGCATGGTGACAAAAGTTAGCCTCATCAAGCATGATGATCAGTAATTTGAAATGTCTACCAAACCCGAATCTTGAGGTCTTCAAATCCTAATAACGGGCCATTTATTTCACTTTTTTTCAATTTTAGCCTAATTTTAGTTTGCAAGGCTTTTGGGTGGAAATTGGAAATGTTGGATTACAAAATAATCTTTAAATTATAATTTAGCTAAACGACTACCTGTCAATAACTTTGAGCATCTAGAGCCTTGACTGTTCACATCATAGTGGTCTAGGCTCCGCCCATGATGACTGCTGCAATCCATGAGCGTTTCGCACAATATATGTTGCAACAACGTGTGGTGCGACTTGACATATCTTGTGACTCGATAGACTTTCTGCCGACACCCAAGCACACCTTGTGTCAAATGTTGACATATTGGTATATAGGCAGCTTGGGTTTTTATAACAATGAGAGTCACGGCAGCAGAGTGGAGGGAGCGTTATGAGCAATGGCGCGCATGGGGCGAGCGACCAAGTATGCTCACCACAACCGACCTCTGCCGAATCTTCAACGTCCACCGTCGAACCATCTATCGATGGGTCAAGGCTGGGCGCATTAAGCCCATCAGAGCAGGAGGGGAGAAAGCAGACTACCGATTCGATGTTGAGTCAGTTGTCAGCCTTATCAACACGCCGCGATGATGAAGGCAACCATCAAATTGTAGAGTTCATCACCAAAGAAGACATCTGCCGGATGGTCGATGTAAACCCGCGCACCGTTCAGCGTTGGGTGGCGTCAGGTGAACTTCCCTGCATTAAGTTAAATCATAATGCAAACTCCCCGATTCGATTCCGCATCGAGGATGTAGACAGATTTCTTTTGTCGCGAATGCGACTAGCCAAGGAGGCGCAAGATGGGAAAGGGAAACCATCTGCCGATCCAACTACTGCGCCTACCGATAAGTAAGGTAGGCCAGTGTTGGGTCTGCGGGAGGGCCGAGCAGGTTCTCACGATTGCAGACAACAGTGTTAAGGAAATGATGTGTGAACATTGCGGAGCTTTAGCTTTGGCTAATGAAAAGTGGCTTTGTGTCCACTTGCCAGAGGCGGGCATCCGCCACCCTAAAAATTACGAGAATTTCAGATGAAAAAAGAAGCTACAAACACAACGGGCTTGATGGACGCGCTGGTCGCGGCTCAAGCGGAACTGGAAACGGTGAAGGGAACCAAAGAGAACCCTTTCCATAATTCAACCTATGCGGGGCTGGATGATATCGTGCAGACGGTGTTGCCGGTGTTAAGCAAACACGGCATCGCGGTTACGCAAACGACATCATTCCTTCGACGCCACATCGAGGAGGGGCGAGAGTATTCGCCGATCATTCTGATGGTGACCACCTTGCACAAAGGTGATGAGAAGATTGCATCGGAACTGCCATTGCTCGGCGTAGGCAACAATATGCAAACGCTTGGAAGTGCGGTGACCTACGCGCGCCGGTACGGGTTACAGGCCATCATCTGCTCTAGCTCGACTGATAAGGATGACGATGGCAATGCGACCTTGTCGCCGGAGGAGCAGCGCAAGGGTCAGCAACGCGCACCAAAACGCCAACCGGCCAAGCAACAACAACCCCCCGTAGCTGAAGGCGGCTTATTATGAGTGAGCGCAAAGGTCTGCCGAGTGCATCCTATATGGAGCAGATCGCGCTATGCCCTGACTCGTTTCAGGCGCAGATGCAATATCCGGATACCACAAGTTTTGCGGCGGAACGGGGCAACCGTATTCACGCTTACCTAGAGGGCCAGGATATTGAGCTTAATATGGAAGAGATGGAATGCGCGCAGGAACTTGAGCATAAGCGTGATGAACTGGTGAAGCGCATTTTCCCAGACGCGAAGAAACTTAAAGTGGTGAAGGAGGTACGGTTATGGCTGGAGAAATAAACTATTCGGGGATGCCGGATTACCTTGTGACAAAAGGTAACAAGGCACTGGTGGTGGACTACAAAACCGGCACGGGCAAGGTGACGGGTTCGCGTGAGAATCTTCAACTGCTGGCACTTGCCGTTTTGGTCAAGGCCAACCATCCGAAGATCACGAAAGTGTACGCGGCCATCATCCAGCCCATGCATCCGGTTGAGTGGGCCGAATACGACAGCAAGGCATTGAAGGATGGGCGTCAGTTCATCGAGGGCATCCTGCGCGTGGCGATGAGCAACTACGCTCACCGTGAGGCGGGCGAGAAGCAATGCCGGTTTTGCAAAGCCAAGGCTGACTGCCCTGAAGCCATCGCCGCCACACTGACGGTGAGCAAGGGCGCGCAAGCCTTGAGTGATCCGGAGCGTTTCGCGCAACTGCTCGACTACGTTGGCGTTGCGAAAAAGATGATTCCGGAAATCGAAGAGCGCGCGCGCGTCATGCTGGAGGAGAACCCCGATGCCATTGACGGCTACATCTTAAAGGACGGTGTTCAACGCCGTGAGATCGCATCCATCGAAGCCGCATTCCAAGCCTTGAAGCAGGATGGGCTAATCGATCAATCAGAATTTATCGGAGCGTGTAAGGCGTCCTTAACCGGCATTGAAAAGGCGGTGAAGGAGTCGAGCGGGCTAACAGGTAAAGCAGCAAAAGAGGCGGTGAGTCGCTCATTGGGCGACCTCGTTTCGACAACAAAAGGTAAACCACGTTTAACTAAAAAATAGTATGGAACAAAGAAAACAACTAGCACCAGGTAAGGGGTCAATCTACCTCAATCTAAATCAAAAGAATCCGAACGCGCCACGTTACTCCGGAAAGGTGCGGACGCTGGATGGCAAGCTCCTCAAGTTTGCGTTCTGGCTTAACGGCGAGATGGGCCAAGAGGGGTTTAATTTTGGCATCGATTATGAAGAGGTTGACGAGGGCGCGGAGGCGCAGCGTCAGGAGCAACGCCAGCAGCAAGCCGGTTGGAACAAGGTTAAGACCATTGTGCAGGAGGGTCAGCCTCCGCTACAGCAGAACATCATTGAGGAGGATGATGTCCCCAATTAGTTAATCTAACTGGCGGGTCGATTCTTCAGGGACACCCTCCTTTGCGGCTAACGCCGTTTCCCGTCCCACGGCCCGCCAGTTTCAATTACTACAATGAATGAAAAACGAACGCACATCGACCTGTTCTCCGGCATCGGAGCATGGAGCATCGCTGCCGAGCGAACCGGCAACTTTCAAACAGTTGGATTTGCTGAATGTGCCGAGTACCCCAGTGCCGTCCTCAAGCGACACTGGCCCCATGTCCCAAACTTTGGGGATATCCGAAAAGTCACTTTTAAGAAAACAGGCATCTGCGATTTGCTCACCGCCTCGCCCCCTTGCCAACCTTACTCCAGAGCTAATAACAACCGAGGCGACGAATCAGATGACCGTATCCTCTGGCGAGAGTTGTTTAACATTGTTGAAGACCTCCGGCCCACTTGGCTCATTGGTGAGGAGGTTAGTGAGTTCGCGAAGTTTCACCTCGACGATTTTTTCGATGCGCTGGAGTCCGCAGGGTACACCACGGGGGCGGTTGTACTTCCAGCTTGTGCCTACGGAGGTTGCCCCCATCGAAGGGACAGACTCTGGTTCATGGCCCACACCGACCAGCCGCGATTGGAAGGACACCGGAAGTTTAGAAAACGTACCCGAAAAGGGACTGCTTGGGAGAGTGTTCCAGAACATCTTTGGGATGAAACTCCCTCCAGAGTTCTCCGAATGGTTAATGGGTTTGCCTCTTGGCCATACCGTAGTGAACGGATTCAAGCCATTGGAAACTCAATCTCCGCGCCACTCGCGCACCAAATCTTAAAACTCTTATGAAAAAAATAATGCTACTACTGATGTTCACCTTACCGGCCAAGGCCGTGGTGATTAACCCCCAGTTGATCGATGGGTTCGCCTACATCGAATCCAACTTTAATGATAAGGCGATTGGGAAGGCTGGAGAGAAGGGCGCATGGCAATTCGGCAAGGCGGCATGGGCCGACTGCAATGCCGAGCGCATTAAGATGGGCAAGCCGGTCTACCATTGGAGCAAGGCCCATGACCGGCGCATCGCATCCGATTACGCCCACCTATACCTCTGCTTGATCCACGGCAGACTATGGAAGGCTTTAGATCGCGAACCGTCAGTTGGCGAACTCTACGCTGCCTACAACTGCGGAGTGAATGGATTCGCAAATGGCCATGACGGCAAAATCTCCAAATGCCCCGCCACAACTCAAAATGCAATTTCTAAACTAATCAAATACCTAAAATGAAATCCAAACTAAAACTATCGCCATCAAAAGCAAAAGAGGTCGATCACATTATCGATGTGGTTGAAAAGCATACCGGCATATCTCGCAAGGACATCTTGGGGCGTAACCGCATGGAACCCATCGTGGATGCTCGGCACATCGTCTGGTACTTGTGCGCCGAACATCTTGGCATTCACCTGGCTATGCTTGGCCGACACTTCGACTGTCATCACGCTGCCATCATCCATTCGCTAAAGCGGGTCGCTTGCCGGATTGTGGTTCACCGTGACCGTTACTTCACCGGCTTGATCAATGAGATCGCCAAGGAATTGGATTGCGAATCTGTCATCCCTCAAATGCCTCATGTCGAGCGTGTCAAAGCATAGGATCACCATCGAATGCCCAAGCAGAGTACCAAGCCTGAATCGGCTATTCGGCATGAATCCGTGGGCGCGGAAGAAGCTCAAGGAGGAGTTGTTCAACGAAGTGTGGTCAGGATTACAAGCCGCCGGATTCGACTGCTTGACCCAGATAATCTCTGCCCGAAATACCACATCGACGCGCTCCGGTACGCGGGCATCATCGAAGACGATACAACGGCGCACATCGAAGTCATCTGCCGCCAAGAGAAAGTCAAAACGAGGAAAGAAGAAAAAACGATCATCGAGGTGAACCCATGAAAGGCGCGGAGTACTACGATTTTTGTGAAGACGAATTGAATGATCCACCCTTGTGCTTTCACGGCCTTGAGCCTGTAGCGATGGAGTGGGATGACGAACGGGGGGAATGGGAATGTCCAAGGTGCAAGCAGGATCAATAGAGTTTTGGGAGGATTATGCCCGCAGGATTTTAGTTAACAAGGACGCCAGCCGGAGCGAAGTAGATTGCGCTTTGATTGGCATTACAGGGAGTAAAGACCAATGGCTGAAGAAGGAATTGAAAAAGAAGCGAGTGAAAGCGTGGACGGGCAAGTTGAGCCTATTAGTGACTATGATCGGGGCTGGACTTTAGGCTACCGGATTGGGCGCGGAGATGTGGAGAATTATTACAAGGGCCAGTTGGAGACGCTGGATAAGCAAATGCGCTACTACAAGGATTTGTCAGAACGATGAACCGGCTATCTCTCGTCATTGATATTTTACTGGCACTGGCGTTCTTCGCCTTTTGCCTACGCCTAGCATTCAGATGATCCTGCAACTCGAAATCCCGCAGATCGCCAAGCAATATGCATGGTTGTTCCTTGCCCAGAACAATATGGGCAATCGCGGGCATTTCGATGGTGACCGTAACCGGCAATACACCGGCCTGTTAGGCGAGATATGCTTCAAGAAACTGATCACCGGCTATTGGCCCACCCTCAAAGGGGGATACGATGGCGGGTTTGACATCGAACTGGACGGTCTTAAGGCCGATGTGAAGACAATGGGCCGGAAGGTTCCGGTAGCACCGGACTTCGTTCACAATTTTGTACTGGCACAAGCGCATCTGGATGCCGAGGTGCTGATATTCCAATCGCTGATCAAAGACACTTCCACGCTGGAGGTCTGCGGGTGGATATCGAAGGAGGATGCGCTGGCCTTTGGCACTGAATATCCCAAGGGTACAATACGGAGTCGCAGGGACGGTTCTACGTTTGAATTACAAGCAGCACTGCTGGAGGTCGAGCAACGCTTCCTAAACCCCTTCAGGGGCCATTTAGCGTTCAATCTGGAGTCCAGCCAACTATCGGGGCCGTTATTCGCCCCTGCACAATTATGAGCCTACTAAACCATGCAGCAGTCACCAAAGAGGTGATGCAGACCGCTAACCGATACAAGAAGGGCGTGAGCCAGATATCCAGGGATTGGAAGGATGAGCTTGAGCAGGATGTGCGCCTATTAATTTTCAGAAAAGTAATGGCCCATGACAAGGGCAAAACATTGAAAGTAAAATGAAAGACAAACAAAAACCACTCGAATTCAAGAAAGACCTCCACGAATGGCTCGCCGTGATGAAGGCCAAGCAAGAAGCCACCAAGAAGCGCGAAGAAGTAGAAGCCTACTGGAACGCTCCGCTCGATCAAAAGGACAGGGACTAAAAGGTTATGAAAGACAAAGATGAAAGACTGTTTCAATTCCCGTTTTATCCGGAATCATTCCTAGTGTCCACCATGCTGATGAGTCCGGCAGAGGTGGGAGCGTATATGAGACTGCTCTGCCACTCATGGCTGGACGATGGGATTCCCATGAAAAGCAAATCACATTTGGCGCGTTTGGCGGGCGTTTCTACATCAAAATTGGAACAAATTCTGCCCAAATTCTACATAGACGATGAAAATCGTGTCCGCCACCATCGGCTTGAAGAGGTGCGAAAATCGGTTGCCGACCTGCGAGAAAAGCGCAGAAAAGCAGGGGCATTAGGGGGCAAAGCAAGTAAGCAAAGCTACAGCACTGCTTTAGCAAACAGGCAGCAAAAAAGCAGCAATCGTCCACCTAGTAAAACAAAACAAAATAAAACAAAATATACCCCCCTTAATCCCCCCGCCCAATTGTCTACCGCAGACAAGATCGCATTGGAGCGCGAGCGGGATGCTATTGCCGAGGAAATTAAAGACATCTACCGGAAGGCGGGCAGGGACGCGATGGGCAGTGTGATTAGCTGGGGCAAGCCGGATGATCCGGAGCGCGTTCAGCATCTGCGCGAGCAGGAGCAGATGATCAAGGATCGGCTTCGCGACAACGTGCTATGCATCGCGAGCGATGAACCGGCCAATGGTCACATCCCCGATGCCATTTCAATCCTAGCTGCTGAAAAGACACTCTGATGCGCGTACAGGCATAACCCGTAATGGCCCGTAAATGGGCCTACAAGCCATTTTGATAACGGAACAGCATGATGAGGGCGGGCAGGGTGGTAAAAGGTGTTAAAACGTAAAAGGGCCGGAAGGCAATGTCTACCCTCCGGCCCGTGGGACTGAATCAAACGGGCTAGGACTTCCCGTCTAATTCATAATTGCCGCATCCAATCTGCTCCAAAAGCTCATCCTCCTGAATTCGATGGAATTCCCCATCCGCGATACAATCCAACGTGTATTCCGGAACCGACATTCTTGTTTTCTTATGCTTTTTCTTGCCAATTTTCTCTAAACAAGGGGCAGGGCTGTCATGGTGAATTGTCCTGAAAAGCACCCTTTCAAGCACTTTTATTTTTTGGAATCCTAGCCAGTTGTGCGAATTGTTGTCCGCGTTATCAATGATTTTAAATGTCAGATTTTTCATACGCTCAATACATTTTCCTTAATGGTTTTGTTCAATAATTCAAGAGACTCATCCTCATCATCTATATCCTGGTACTCTCCATTGGGGTCATTCCATGAAAGCATCCGGATTCTCTGGTCATGGTCGAAATCCTCCGGATACCGTCCGGCCCACGCGAATTGATCCAGCCAAGGCAGGGCGTAGAACACTTCCGATATCCAGAAATCAAACAGCATCGGTTCCAATTCCTGCCGAGTTTGTGCCGTGCGCGAGTCATTCATCACTTCGCACCCGAAGCATTCAATGAATGGGATTCCGTGCGATGATTTTGGCGCGCGTTCGGGATTCAATTCATGGATATGTAAACCGCCTTCATAAACGTGAAGCGCGCGAAGGTCGCCCAATTTGTAACCTAGAACGCACGTTAACAATCCGGCGTCATGGAGTGAATCGTAATCGGTGAGCGCGCGATGGGATTCCTTAAATCGCGCGTATAGCGCGAGCGAATGATCGCTTAATGTTTTGCTGTAGTTCATTGGTTTTTCTTAATTCGCATTACGGTTTCAACTTCAGTCAGTAGTCGCTCAAAATCAGCAACAACCTCACGCGCGTCTTTCAAGTTGCGCTCGGCATTGGCTAACCTTTGTTTCTGTCTTTTCAATTGATATTGAGCATCCCTTAATTCACCCGCCCTTTTCAGTAACACCAATTCACATTGGTCAAAGGTGAGATCCAGCATTTCAGATATAGTCAATTCAGTCTTCATGGTTTCAATTTGATTTTTCGATTCGTTCCAATTCTTCCAAAACTTCCATAGATTTTATGGGCAGTTCCAATTCAATGTGATTCAGGGCGCGCGCGAGTGATTCCCGCGCGAGCGCAATATCTGCTTTATGGGTTGCCGGTTGAGATAATGCCGCAAGCGCGCTTTGGGCCGCGCGTAGCAATTCCGGCGCGAGCGCGAATAGACTAGCGCGAGCGCGATTCTGCTCTGGCATTACGGCAAGCAATTTGGGCCGCCGGTTTTTTGTGTATTCGCGGAGAATCAATTTGTCGCCTTGAGTCTCGACCAGGATTCTGTTGTTTGTGTTCATGGTGTTTTTTCCGTTTAAGGTTTAACCCAAAACGCGCGCCCAATTTGAAAGCGCGTTGGATTTACCGGCCCGCATTAC
>Ga0209645_1000199_pt1 | contig 32132 bp, 50 predicted proteins | sample ETNvirenome_6_30_FD_184070 | JGI IMG/M metagenome (GOLD analysis project Ga0209645, IMG submission 184070) | Marine viral communities from the Pacific Ocean - ETNP_6_30 (SPAdes) (version 2) | ecosystem: Environmental > Aquatic > Marine > Oceanic | place: Pacific Ocean | collected 2013-06-19
CGGCGGCCTCTGCGGTTCTGCGAGTAAATCGTTGCAGAGCCATATCCATCGTCTGCGTAGATACGCCAGTGAGATCAGCGGCATAGCGCAACGCGCCTAACGCCTCTGTGGTAGTTCCTATTTTGGATGCAGTTTTAGCTAGACTATCTGTTGCTTTAAGGCTTCTATTAACTAATAAAGCTAGACCGCCAGCACCAACCGCGCCAGCTATAGCGGTTTTCAGACTGAATACTGCACCTGCGACCTTCTTAATGCCGCTAGTAGCAGTAGAAAATGCGCCTTTTGTTTTATCAAAGGCCTTGATGGTGATTTTTAGGTTCTGGTCAGCCATTCGTCTCGCTCGCTATTTTGTAATACGCCATCCATTCGTTGAACTCAGATACACTTATCTGCTCAATCTCCTCGATGGTTTTGTGAAGCCGATCAGCCAAAGCAATTAGATTCATCCTTGACGGATCGGATCTCAGTTTCCCTCAGCGGCCTCTACAGACTGGACATCAGCAAACATTTGATTGGCTATTTCGGATATTACCGCTGTTTCTTCGCCCATCAAGTCTATGCGATCTTCTGCCGATATAAACAGCTTATTCCCTGCTTCATCTTCTGCCTTCATAACAATTAAATCGACCATTGCGCCCACAGTCGTATTGTTAAGAAAGTTAGGGTGCTTTTTCTGTAGCTGATCTAAGTCATAACAGGTGATAGCCCTGCAATACAACTTAAACGCCCCAGATTCGTCACCCCATGCTGGTACTAATACTTCACGCGCATCTAACTTTCGCCTACTGCGTAACTCTTTTGCTAGTCCCATGATTTAATCCCCTTGCTACGCTGTTGCTTCGGTTACTGCTCCACTGCACTGAATGGAGAAGCTGGCCTCTACCATTCCATCAAAAGAAGCGGTTATAGATCGGCTAGTAACAATACCGCCACCTGAGAAGTAAGTCTCGCCAGTGCCAGTTCCAGTTGGATACAGCTCAAAATCAACAGAAGCTCTTTCATCAAGTACGCCCTGTGGAGCATCGGCCTCATCCCAGTAGCATTCTACAGTCAGGGTGTTGGTTTTTAACCCTGCCTTGTAGCTACGCGCAGAATCACCCATAACGCTATCTTCAATAGGATCAGAACCCCCATCAAAAGTATAGCTGCGAACTTCACCTACTACGGCAACAGAACCGCCTGAAGTCGCAACCTTAACTACACCGCTTGAACCAGTTGTTGTTGCCATAATAAATCACCTTTAAAAGTTAAGTTAAGTTGTTCCCCTCTGGTATTGATACAACACCGTAACGGTAATTATAACGCCACCAATAGGATCTATAGAACCTTCATCAATCTCAACACTGACTATCTGGGTATCTATAGCATAGCCGCCCCTAGTCCTGTCAGTGTCTAAGCCTTCTTCTACAGCCTCTATTATATTGTTTCTCGCGCTATCTATGTTAGCCGCTTTTACATAACAGATAAGCTGGTAATTAATTGTTGCCATCCGCTGAGTTAGCGAACCGCCTAGCGTTGAATCCTCTCTATCTTCGTCTGCGCTTCTAACAAGTATAGCAGGGTATTGAGCATTCGATAGCTTCTCAAAATCAAATGGCTCTCTAGTAACATACTTAATATCTACAGGCTGTTTAACTGCCTTTAAAGTAGTTACTATGTTTTTCGCTATATCTTCTCTCGCGCTCATTTCAACGCCCTAAAAAACACTTGCCCCAATCGCTTATGTTCTTTGTCATTAAACCCAAAGAAAGGTCGGGACTTGTTATTCATTGCGGCTTTTTTAGCTTCTGCCGCCCTTGTAAAAAATATCTCTGCCTGTCGCTTATTAGCTCGGCTAGTCATACTGCCCAGCATCTCCCCTGTAAACTCCAAATCAGGCGTTGTGCTTCTACCTTTTTGTGTCCTAAAAGCACTGTATTTTTCCGTATAAGGCTTAAATATACCGCCCTTATATCCTACACTATCCTTAGTCCTATCCTCGATTATATTGATCCCTGTCTGCGCTGTTATTGATAGAGCCTTCTTTACACTAGCTGATAGCTCTTTGCCGCGCTTCTTAGTTGCTCGCTCTATCTGTTTGGCGTTACTAGCTACAGATACCTGCATTATCTAGTTAGCCTACCATGATGTAGTGACTGCTTTTCTTTTTCAGTAATCACTGAATCATTATCGGCATCGTATTCAACGCCATCACGCAATATAGATTCTAGCTCCTCGCCATACCTCGCTTTATAAAACGAAATCATAGATTGAAACCTGTCACCCTCTACCCAGTTAGTCAATTGTGGTAAAGCGTATTTCCACAGCACCAAATAGGCACTGCATCGGGTAAATTGTGAATCAGTCAAATAGGCTGAATTCATCTCGCCCGATAAACCTTTTTTATCCCACCATCCTATACGCAGTTCTCTTTCAATGTCTGCTTGCGCTCTGGCGTGTTCGCGGTTAAACGAATCAATACCAAGCCCTAAAATGTCGGGAACATAATCTAATAGATTAGCATCTGTACTAAAAGCCATTATCTCACCATTTGACCAAATCAGCCCAATAAGCCGCTGATGCTGTTTTATCTTTGCGGCCTCTTGCTATGTCCTTAGCAAACCTAGCCTTGAATGCTCTGCGCTTAGCCTTGTCTGCCTCACTCTCGCCCTTTCTAGGCGGTTTATTATCAGCACCCTTTTGCCCAAACCTAATCAGCCGCACTTTGTCGCCTTCTTTAGCTAATACGGCATGACTTTTATTGGGATGTTTAGGGGTACGCTTAGGCTTGTTATAACCTTCAAACCGCTCGCCGCGATAGGTAATAGGCATTATAACCTCAGATAAAAGCCCCCTCCGAAAAGGGGGCGATTGTCTTAAAGTGCAGCGTCAGACAGTACTTCAACACCGAAGCTGTCATCAAGCTCGCCAACACCATAAATGGCAGTAGCATTAAGCTCAAAGGCTCGGTTAGAAGCATCGCGCTCAGGCTCGATCTGGAAATCACGCTTCATAGCAATGGCCAGAGCTTCTGGAGCGAATACAGCACCTTTAGCATCGTCAGAACCATCGATAGAAACATTAGCTGACTCATAGATGTTAACGCCAGCAATAGTGCCTACGTAGCCATTTCGCATAGCTTCGTTTTGTAGGTCTCCACCATTGGGGTTAGCAAAAGTGTTAGTCAGGTTAGCTTTCAGAGCATACGCCTGATAAGGATGTACTACAGCGTTAATAACGCCAGTGACCTTGTTAGCGCGTAGAGTTGCAGCCGCTTTGAAAATATCAGCAACAGTTATCTCAGCACCAGCCGCACCGATTGAGGAGCTGAATCCGTCAAACAGAGCAATCAGGTCAGTGTCCATTTTGGTAGCGATAGCGTTACCAAGAACAGTTCCCAGCTCGTCAGCAGGATTGCCAGCACCCATAGCGGCAAGGTCAGTTAGAAGCACTTGAGCACCAACTTCGCCAACAGTGATAGACACTGAGGAAGTTGAAACAGTAGTGCTAGTCATGTCAGTTCCCTCGGTCAAGTCAGCCGCCGCAATTGCAGGGTACTTAGGAACTTGGATAGTTTTGCCAGCTTGTGCGCCAATCTCATATTGGGTAACAAGGCCAAGCATCAAGGATTGCTCCTCGGCAGTGAATCGTGCCTGTGCGATAATATTCGCAAACAGATCGTCTAAAGTTGAGCTAGTAGTTGCAGCCATAATAATAACCTCAAATAAATGTAATAATGGAAAAAGTGTTACCGACTTTTCATGGCTTTATAGGCCTCGCGACCACCACTACTCCAGTTAGCAACAATATCGACCATCGATTGAGGCTTCGATGTTGAGCCACCTACATTACCTTGACTGCCAGAGCCTCCAGCAGAAGCCCTCACAAAATGGGGATTAGTAGTCAAAAACTCTGTAACCATTTCATCAACGGATAACAGATCACCTTTATCATTGTAGCGCGGTGTTCCGTTACCGTCTAGCACTTCTACAGTGCCATCTTCTGATAGGCGTGTACTGCCCTTCAAAAGTGCGGCTACCTGTGCAGTATCAACAGCATTATTTCTACTCGCTGAGCTAGTCAACGCACCATCTATTAGCGTTTCCTGTAGCTTTCGCTTATAACTCTGGATCTCTGCATCTTTCTTCTCGACTGTTTGTTTCAAGATCGTATCGAACTCGCCACGTTGCTTTTGTGCTTCCAGTTCCGCTTCTTCGCGCTTCTGAATTAGCTCTCTAGCTTCGTCAAGGTTAACGCCTTGTAGTTTCTTATCGAATTTTCTTTGCTCTCTAGCAACTCGATCAGCCACTATGCGATCTAGTTCATCTTGTGTAAACGTCTTGGCCTGAGTTTCTACTGCCGCTGTCTCAGTTTCAGCTTCTACGGTTTCCATGACTTCTTCGCTCATGTTACGAACCTCTAAAAGAGTAGTTGGTGAATTGTTAGTTTAACATATCATTTTTTTGTCTTGCGTTTCTTCTTTTTTGGTCTACCGACCTTTGATCCATATGTACCTTTTCCGCTTGGCATAATACACCTCTTAGTCAAATACTGGTCTAAATCTATGGCGGCAATTATAGCCACCAGCTGTAGCAAACGCGTTAGAACTGCTTTTGCCAGCCCATTCGCCTTGCCATATTTCTTTTATCTCATCAATTGTGTAGGTCTTGTTAACGTGCTTAGCACAAAAGTCGCGTGTCACCTCATCATCTGCGCCACGATACGTAAACTTATCAGCACCAGAATCTAATGCAACTTTAGCGTTGATAGTCCTGTCAAACTGTGTGAGCGAATCATGCACTTGTTGTTTCACATACCTACTCATGCCTTCGCCAACAGTAGCTTTAACTGCGGCAACACTAGCCGCAAAAGTTGTACCTGTTAATGTGCTTTCATAAACTTGCTTTGCCAGCACATCTAAATACTCTACGCCTAAATCTTCTAAGCCTTGAAACGACATTCTCTGTAGCTGACTAATAATATCGCGATCAAGTTCAACAATATCGCCATATGTTCCTAGCATTGCTACTGCATCATCAGCTACGTTAGTATAGTCCCTGATTATGCTATCTACCTCAGTCAAATATTCTTCTGTGATAGCCTTACGTAATTCTGTTCTAGCGTTTAATGCCCATTCTAAGTCAAACAGCTGACCATCTTGTAGCGGTGCTGTAGCCATAAGGTCAGCAACCCTATTCTCCAACTTAACCAATGCAGAGGCTATTCTTTCTTCATGCCTTTCAGCTAACCGCTCAACAATGTTGTAGTGGTCAGTATCAGCCGCCATTAGTTATCTCATCTGCAAAATTGCCAATTCTTTGTGCCCCAGATTCAATCTCGGTATGTGCTTTTACTAGGTTTTCGTCATCAAGCAATAAGTCAGCAATCTTCTTATCAATCTCTTGCGACAAGGTTTCTGACTGTACGCCAGTAGCTCTCATCTGCTGTAGGAACAAAAGCTCTTTATCGTAGTCTCTAAGATCAAACGCATCAGGGTAGAATATCTCGACATCGTTAGTCACTCCCTGCCACTGACAGAAGAAGTCCCATATCTGCTCCTCAGCAAGCTCTAGGATGTCAGCCTTTTCAGATAGCTTGGCATTAAGCATTTGGAATTCCGTCTGCATAGCTACGCCAGACTGTGTCAGAGCCTCTGTGCCACGCACTGCGCCCATGTGAGCCATGCGATTAATGGCCTCTACCTTATCAGAAATGCTCGCTCTAACAGCATCTAGGTTCTGCCCACTAGGTTGCATCTGGTACGGCTTTAGTGCGCCATCCATATCATCAGGCAAGTTAATAACTGCTCCTGCCCCTGCGCTTGCATCGGTTTCGTAGGTCTTAACCAGTGTGGGATGGTTAGAGATTCGGATAAGTTGCTCAATCTCTGATAGCTCCTGATAGACTGCCCTTTGCATATAAGCTATGTCTGATAAATCGCTAATACCAATGCCGCGAATTACAGAGCGATTAGCAGGTAAGAAAATAGCAGGAATCTTTCCTAAAGCGTTTGGAATAGTCTCTAGCTTAGTTTCGTTATCGTTGGTGGCCTTCCAAGTCTCAATAGAATCCTCAGTCCATACTCGATAATAGGTCTCTGTCTCGGTATCGCTAATGCGATCAACTGACTCTCTGATCTTCAAGTAGACCAGTTTATGCTTACCACTGGCCATTCTTTCATAACGCCAATCAAATACATTCTCAGGCGTAAACATCGTCATGTAGGGGCGAATCTCTTGCGCCAGTTCTTCTGCTCTTGTTGCGGCATTACTCTGCGGCTTGTCGATCATTAACCATACATGGCCGTAGACACTAGCCCAGACTTGCGCCTGTCGCATAAACGCATCAAAGCTCCGACCATCTAGGTCAGCATCTTTCAAAAATGGCTGTAGAGCCACGTTATTAGTAAGTGTGTTATAAGCTCTGGTTGGGGGTACGCGCCACAGAAAGCTAGAGTATATATGGACTATATTTTTGCAATGGTTATCCATTGGGGTTAGATCTAGCCGCCTAGAATATTCGTCCTTGTCCTCTGCAATGTATCGGGTTAAGTAACCGCCGTCTTTATAATCTTCGCCCCCCATGTAAGAGCGCAGATAAAACTCCCAGCGTTCTTTGTTATCATCATAGTTGGGGTGCGTGTATTCAATTGTACTCATCAAGTCCACCTAGTCGGCTGTGGCACATCATATTCAGTGCGGATAGGAAACATATATTCTACCAAATAACCAAGCGCATCATTCATATGATCGAAGCCATCTTTATTCGGTTGGGATGTTCCCTCTTTGTATGTTTGTCTCTCTAAACTTTTAATAGTTTGCTTACATTTCGGGCTAATTAATAAATGCCGTTCACCATTGCCACTCAGTAAACGACTATTCACCGCATTAATTCTATCCCTGACTAATGGGTGCTGCTTCTTAACCTTAACGCTGAACCCTGCGTTTTGTAAGATCGACAAATCTGTGCGACCACCAGCGGATGTTTTTCGCTGTCTTGATGCTGGATCGGGGTAGATGATTATGTGCCGATTAGGATAACGCTCTCTAATCTCTGCAACCATTTCATCGGTATTAGATCCATACATTACGATTTCATCTATAGCCAACAAGTCCTGACCATGCCGCAAGCATATAACAGCACTCATTGGGTCTAAGTTGAAATCCATACCTATATGCAAAGTGCCACCAGTATCCTCGATATTGGTTACTGATAGTTCTCTACTAAACGCATAATATATCAAACCAGAGTAAGTAACAAATTCTGCACAATATTCCTGATTAAATGTGCGCTCGTCTAAGTCTTGTCTAGCTTGCTCTATTTCATCTTCTGGGACATTGCCACCGTCTAAGGTAGTGTATTGAAAGCTCTCCCAGCCATCTGCGCCATCTAACCCTGTAGCCCACAGATCATAAAAGTGATTGCGGCCTTTAGGCGTACCAATAAATAGAGCCGATCCCATCCTGTCACTAAGGCTTGGTCTTATTACTTCATTCCATGTCTCAGGGCGCATATCAGCAAACTCATCTAAGACAACAAAGTCTAAAGCCCTGCCTCTTAAATTATGCGGCTTTTCTGCACCCTTTAAAGCTATGGTAGAGCCATTGATCATCTTTACAGTTAGTGCTGTTTCATTCCTCTTTTTTATATATGGCTCTGGTATTGTATCTAAAAGCATATCCCACGCGATCTCTTTAGCCGCGCCATATGTCGGTGCTATATACCAACAGTTTTTATTTGCTCCACTAATAGCCGCCCTGAGTATTTCGCCAGTGCTCAAAAAGGTTTTGCCAAATCGCCTACCTGCGACTACAGTTCTAAACCTAGCAGGTGATAGAAAAATTTCACTCTGCGGCTTGGTTAATTGCATTAGGATCAATAACTATATTAATTGGCGGTATCTCTTTTACTGGCTCTACGTATTGATCACCCCAGTTCTCTCGATCCCTATTCTTTAGATAGAAAATCATTGCAGTGTTATCACCAGATTTTGCTTTTTCAAATAGAGCGTTAGTAATAACTTGCATACCTACGCTTCTACCCTTTTTTATAGCATCCGAAAACTCCGCATATTCTTGCTGGCGTTCATAAAAAGTCGTTTCGCTGATATTAAGGCAATGACATATCTGGGATACGGTAAGTCCATTAGAGGCCAAATCTTTAGCCTCTTTGCATATTTCTGGCGTGGGTATCCACTTTGTTCTTCCCATTACACTTCCGTTCCAAAAGCCTGTCGAACATTCATTATAGGATTTTTGAGGATTATATCATCCTCTACAGGTGGTAAGCCGTTATGTCTACAATCAACCGCATCCTTCCAGTATATCAGGGCAGTCTTTATCTGATGGCCAGCACTAGGGTTATCAATAAGGCTTTGAGTTATCTCATCTAGCTTAGACAGCAAATCTGTCCAGCCGTTTTCCTCGCACTCAATTATTCTCATACTCAATTGCAAGTTCATAGATCACCTCACAGGTATAGTTCTATGCTTGTCAATTATACACTATCAATAATGTGAAGCAATTATTTGCGCTTTTCGATTTGATCTCTGGGTCGTGCGGTTAAATCGTCACTAGCTATCACGCCTAAAGAAATAAGCGTAAAAATAATAATATATATCATCATGTCTCTAACAGGTAGGGGGTTTATAACAGGCGCAATTATAGAGATTTGCTAGGTTTAGCACCAATGCTGTGTAGTTATAGGGGGTATGTAGATAAGTGATCCGTTGTCGGCACAGGTGGATCAGTCCTGCTAATCGGGGGGAGGATAGCCCCTGCCTTGGATAAGCATTACATTTATTGCTTTTATGGACTTTTTAGCCAAATTCATGCAAAAGCAACATATATCATGCGAATATTAAATTGCCAAAGCTACCAGTAATGTAATTACAATAATTACTTTGTGCCAGTTCTTGCCAGTGTACTCAGCCTGTAGCCATTGCTTAAAATTAAACTGCTCAGTCTGCGCGATAGCTTTATCAGCAAATTTGTGGGCATCTGCGATTAGTTTATTTATGTTCATTTTTTTCTCCTATCTTCCCAGCGTTTCTGTTCATCATGCGTTAACACTATCATTCCATAAGTTACCACCAAGGCTATACATAAAAATAATGTGCCTACTATAAAATCAATCATCCCAAGTCCTCTTTTTATTGATTCGATCTATAAAGTAAATCGCGTCATATCCTTGCTTATCTATAAACCTCTCAAATGGCGTTTTTTTCTTCTCGATAGCAGGGTATTTTTTAGCTAATCTTTTCCATTCTTTTTCATGTTTAGATTTCATTACCATACTCCCTGTCGTGCATCTCTTGGATAACTGTGCGGAGCGTATCTTCTAAATATAAATATACATTCTCTTTGATTGTTTCAGCTAGATTAGGGTCATCTATGTCAATATCATCCATAGCCTCTGACCACCAGCAATCATCTTCTCCATATTCGTCTGGCGCATTTTCGTAACAAGTAATAAATAAAGACCTGATTATCTCGCTACTGGCAGGATTTTCGCCAAACAGCATAAGCGTAGCCATTCGGCAGCTTGCTTGTGAAAATGATGCAGGATAAATATCATCAAACCAAGTTTCATGCTCTGTTAGCCATTGGTAAACGGCCTCATCTTTAGCCTCGCAAGGGAGATCGATTATATCGCCATCCCAATCGCTATATTTGTTTTTCCAGTAGTGTACTAATTCTCTCATGATTATCCCCTTTTGATTAACAAATGCCATGCTGTAAACAGTTCTGTACATCTAAATTCTGAACATAGGCGTATATACAAAGTATAACAAAACCGCCTATCAGACCTAAAATATTTTCTCGATTAAATTTTTGTCGCTGTTCCTTGCGCTTGATGTCCATATAACTTAGTGAATATTTCATGATTTTATCCTCGATTGTTTACGGAAAAGGATGGGTATTGATGGCTACGGTGACAGTATCCTGCCCCCACTTGTCTGCAATCGCTTGATGCATCAGAGGAATTTCTTTCGTCAATTCTGCTAACAATATTCGGTCTGGACTCCAATCCCTTCTGTGAGACTTTTTAACCCTGTCGGCAACCTTACAGTGGAATTTGACTAACAAGCCGTAGTTAGCAATAGACATTGCCGCTGTCGTGTCGATATGCCGAACACGTTCTGTAGGTACGTAATAGCTCATACTGATTTCCTCATATTTGATTAATGTAAAGCTATTATTAACCATAAAAGGCAATGTGTCAACACTTTATTTAACTTTTTTTAATATTCTCCAATCCTAGCTTCTTCATTGCTGATTCTTTGCTTTAACTCTTTCTGAAATGCTATGACTTCATCTCTGTTGAATTTGTCATTAATGCGCCATGCCATGCGCTCCATTGCCTTAACTCTGCGCTCTCCGTAATTCTCGACCATCCATTCCCGATATCTCAGAACATAGTGCGCTTGTTTCATGCCCCAGCAGTTACAATGTGGACATTGGGGATGAATGTTTTCCTCAAACAGTTTAAATATTGTGCGCCCTCTAGGTATAAAGTGACCACCCTGCATATTCTTGTAGTGGTCTACTTTGCCGCAAGTAACGCACTGGCAGTATCCGTTATCATCAGAAGCCTTGAGTCTGACAAGCCGCTGTAGCAATACAGCCGCCTTCTCGACTTCTTTTGCTGTGGTTGTTTTACGCTTGCGTTTCATGATCTATCAAGAAATCAATGTAGTGTTTTGCCTTTTCTAAGTCCTCGACTCCATTCTTGTCCCTCCATCTGCACAGATATTTGATCGCGCAAGCCTCTGGGTAAGGTATCTCGTTCGCTATAATAAATTCGATGGGCTGGATCGTATAATGCTGGTAATGCCAGCCCCCGATCTGGGTTTTTAGAGCTTTCATGCTTCCTCCTCTGGAATAGGCAGCTCGATAGGATTTTTGCCAATGTTAAAATTGCAAACATTGCACAGACCAAAGGCGTTATTATCGCAATCAGTCCACATTTCCAAAGGACTGCCACATTCGCAGAATTCTCTGGTGATAACCATTGTTTTTTTCGGAAACTTAATAACATTTTTAGCACTCATTCAGTTGGCCTATTGATATTTTGACTCTTGAATCTTCGCCATAGTCTTTATGATAAACCACGGCAGTCATAGAGCGTTCTGCGCCATACCCAGAATCGCTGTGCCACTGGTCAGTAGCCGTTAAGCTACCCCACCAACTGAATTGCATTGATCCGCATTCTCGCTCTACATGGTGGTGGATATGCCCCAGATGGCAGTAGCGGTTCTTGTGCGCCGACCATTGATCATCTAAATTCTTAATGACTGTTTGCAAGATCTGCTCTGGCTTTATCCTATCGCCATGATGGTACACAAACATATTATTACCCCACTCCCAATGCAAGAACTTAGAATAATTCTCAAGCACTTTTAGTCGCGGCTCTTTCTGGTACATTAGCTCTATACAGGTCGATAGATGGCAAGCCATATCGTAGTCATGGTTGCCTCTGACATTTATCACCACCACTTCTTTATGCACCTGTAGTAGTCTGTCAATTAGGATTTGGAACAATTGCCCTGCCAGCTTGAAAGTCTTGCCTATCCTAGTGTCCACATCAACTGGCGTTCCTTTGGTTGTCGTATTTGCGCTAGAATCAGCATGAAAAAAATCTCCAACATTAACTAAAACGCCTGTTTTAGCATTGCCAACTCTGGTAGCCAATCTATCAACTGCATCTATTAGAACCTTTGTAGCTATCTTAATATCCCAATCATCATCATCTAGCTTCATGGCGGCATCTGCTAACATACCAAAGTGATGGTCACCTATCATATACATAGCGCAATAGTCATTATTTGCGCTTTTAGGGGGCTTAGATTTGGTTTTAAGGCCAGATATATCATCACTAAGGCCATCAACCATTGCTTCTATTTTTTGCCTTAGATCGCGTTTTTCTGGCTCTTGAATCACCCACTGTAGTTTGACTGATCCGTCATCCCCATAGGCGGTAGATATTCTTTTCGCTTCAAATCCTTCTGCTGTTTGGTGGGTCAAGTCTCGATGGGGGGCTATACCTCTTTGCGCGGCTTTAGCCTCTAGTTTGTTAATTATTCTATCAACAGTCCTGCGATTAATGCCAAGTGCTTTCGCTGCTTTGTTATTGCTTCCATTCAGCTTGACTGCGTTTAATACTTCTATTTGTTTATCGTTAGCTGCAAACTCATATAGCGTTTTGATGTTAACTTGCATGGTTAACTCTCCTGTCGGCTTTTTAGTTCTGCGTACTCACTTTCTGCTGGGATGGTTAGGTTTATCCCCTGATCTAAAGCCCAATGATAGCACTGATCCATAAAATGCACCATGTCACCTTTATTTAGATCACTGGTGCGCTTTATCTGCCCCTCTATCTTTTGGTTTTTAATCTGAAAATCATTAGTTCCTAAAAACCTTCTTTTCAACCAGAGCTTCCATGCTTCTTCTGCATCTCCTTCTGTAACCTTAACGCCCTTGCGCTCCATGCCTGTTTTAATCTCCCTTACCCAGATATGCAATAAGGCGTTCTGGCTTAAGCTTCTAGGATTCTGATAAGGCTCTAACTTAATACATAAAGGTCGATCATAATCCCAGTTTAGTACTCTATCTTTTAAGTACCTTAGTTTGTGCTCAGTTTCTTCTTTAGAAAAAACCTTAACATGGTCGCCACTGCTCATAAGGATCTACGCATCCACATATCAGATAGTCTTTCCTGCGGTGTTTCTAAAGTAGGCATAAAGTGTGTCTTTTTTCTCTCGCTTCTAGGCTTTGGAAATATTTTATTATCGTCAATAATCGTATGCTTGCCGATCCTATTTCTCATGGCAGTTTGTGTAACCCCTGCTATCTCAGACAGCTCCTTGTAAGTATAAAATTTTCCATGAACCAGCTTGTCTGATTTACCTATGTATTTAATCAGCTTAATATTTTTATGCACTTCTTATTTCTCCATCGTAGTAGTAGCCCAGTTTGGTTAAATAATATTGCTTCATTTGCTCCACTTGGCTAGGGTTTACCCAAGTTATATCTGCCATCTGCATCTCTACTGTTTTGCTTCGCAAGTTAGTTTTAAACTTTCTAGCTTGCGGAGAGCCTCCCTTATCCTGCGCTCTAGCTAACCATGAATTTATAAATCTTTTAATCCCTTGCTTCGTTTTGCGTTTAGCTGGGTTAGCGTCACACCATGATTCCATTGCCATCAATTCTTGCTGAACATTAACTGCCTGATAGGTTCGCTGCCATGCAATTATATCTCCCTGATCTGGCGTGTAGTTTTCACCTGTATTAAGCAGCATTAGAACCTCCTAGCGAATATTCTGCGACACTGCACTTTTCATCATATCTGTTTAATACAGTAATCATCTTTTTGTTAATTAAATGGCCAGCTTCTTTTAGGTCGTAAATCCTACTAGCTAACCTTGTTATTCCTAACTCATTAAAAGCATTTAATGTGGTTATGGTTTTGCCAGTTTGTAAATATTCCAAAATTCTTTCTTGCTGTGTCATGGTTTGTCTCCTATTAAGTTTTTAAATATATGTGCAATTACATCCACAGTCCACCCATTGCCTAACATCTTGTAACGCTGAGTATTAGAATTGCCATGTGTATTCTCCTTTATAATCTATCAGTGATTAAAATTCTTTTTTTGTTTGCACCGTCAGGCTTGACAAATCTTTCTGCTATCTTTTCAGCAGTGTCCCATTTAAGACTTATGCTTTTTCTGTTTGCTGGTAAACCTGCTGTTTCTCCAATGTTTACCCAGTTGTCTGCCAAATACACACTGCCTTTTTTGTCTGCACCAATTGTGGTCACAATAGCCAATAAATTATCACCATAACGGTTATACCAGTCTGCTTTTGCTCTCCCTCTAATTGCTTTTAGTATTTGACTGCCAAAATTGCGGTGTGGACTGTTTGCTATACAAAAGCGTTTGTTATCTGCAACACTGTTAAACATTTTGTCAAACTGTTTCTGACCAACATCAAAATAATTTAAGATGCTTTTAGGGGTAGGCTTAAAGCCAGAACCTAACCAGAATGTAGCACAATCTACTCCATTATATGAGATAATGTATTTTATACAGCGGCCTACCACCCTAGGTGTGCTGACATAACTGTGATATGTCATCACAATATGGTTTGCTATATCTTTATCAGCCTTTGTTTCAGCAATGCGTATATTCATCATAATCTCCTATGCGTAATAGTTATCAACTTTTATACCTAATCTTTCTAGTGCGATACGACCACAAGCCATACCATCGAATAAACTTAAAACATTCATTTGAATTTCCTATGGCTCGGCAAGCCTCGCCTGTAATTTTAAAAATTTATTTGTATATATTTAAGTATATATACACCCACTTTTCACCCTTTAACTACGCAGAGCTAAATTTTCGATCTGAGGGCAAAGCAACTCAGCGGCTTAGTCGTAATCGTATCGGATATCCAACCTATCCATCCGCAGAAACCGATCTGCTTTTGGGGCTATGTCTGGAGGGTCAACCACGCTCTGATGTTTAATTTAAGGTGCTCATCAGCCTCTAGCCCGATTACTAGTGCGATAAGAAAGGTATAAAGACAATATTTAGATATGTTATTATGATCTTTCTGTATCCGCACATACAGTATTACTCATCTAAATGAGTTTGTAAAGCCCCTTAATTGGGGCTTTATTTTACAGCTTGATAAATTCCTCCAAGCCATAACCTAGCGCCCGAGATACCCTAATAGCAGTATCTAGCCTACAATTTTTTTTACTGCGCCAGATATTTATCTGCTGGCGGTGTACGCCTAACATCCTTGATAGCTCTGCGCTACTAATCCCTTTCATTTGTTGTGCTACTCTTAGCGAGTTTCCGAAATCTAGCATTTTTGCCACCCTTGTGTTAAATTTGCAATGATGCTTTCCCCGAGCATCTCTCCTATGGTTTACCCTCCCCTTCGGGGGAGGGGTTTTTTATCTAAAATGGGATATCATCATCCTGAAAATCAGCCTGAGATTCCTGCTGTGGCTTGCTAGGCGGCAATCCATCTTCCTGCCAGACCACCTTGCTATTGCCAAGTATGTTTCCCTGTATCCCTGCCTCCTTTTCTTCTAAGGTAATCTGCTCTGCAATAAAGCCATGATCGCCATACTTGCCCTCTTTGGTTGTATCTACAAAAGTAGTCAGCGACAAATACTTCCCATATGTTCCATCTTGGCGTTTCTTGCCCATTTTTAATCGTTCTTTGTCTATCTTAGTTACATCAATTGACATATTAATTCTAGCTTTCATGTTGCCTCCTATCTGGCTTCTCTAAACTCTGTGGTTTTCATTGTGGCGCGTTCTTCTGTAGTGAATACGCCTCCTTTGCTTGGTGCTTTCCATAGCAGTTGCTTCTCCGTATCTGTTAGCTCTGACCATGCCTCATTAGCTGTAGCCAGATCACCTGTGGCGATTCCATCTTTTATAGCGTGAACGCTAGGCATTAAGTCCATAACCATATCTTGATACTTTTCCTGCTCTGACTTTTCGCCTCTCAGCATAGCCGCTTCTGCATCATCATCTGCTGTGGGTATTCCTGCGATACTCTGTAGCGCGTATCGTCTAGCATAAGTGATTGCTGATCCTGCGGCCTGTGGGTCACGCTTTACGATTGGCAGGATATAAGACATCTCTAGCCATTGCCCCGATATGTGCATAAGCCTCGTTGATACGCCCACGCCAGTCTCGTCACTGACAGGGAACTGCGTATAGCTTAATCCGTTATCAGCAAAAGGCTGTTTAATAGCTTTTATGACAGAAGTTAGGTCTGCATAGCTTGACTTAAAGAATGGGTTGGCACTGTCCTTAACAGCACCGCCCATCTGTGATTGCGCTTGATGTAGCGCACTAGCTAGCTCGTTGATTTGTTCGCTTGATCTCATTGCCTTCTCCCATGATGGTTAAAAATTGTTGCTCGGAATACCATGTTGCGGATTGCTCTTTTGCATAGGCATCAGCATAGCCGTTGTAGTATTCTCCCGATTCGCACTCTCGCGCTCTATGACCATGTATGCAGTCATACTCGCCCTGCTCATAGTCGGTTAGTTTAAAGTCTTTCATATTGTCACCTACTCTGTTTGATTAATGTCAAGCCATTAAACCACACAATATGACAAAAGTAAACTATTTATTTAACTTTAGGCAAAAAAAAGCCCCATTGAAGGGGCGTTTCGGACAAACTTTGGGGGTTTGTGTCCGCTAGTAAGACCAGATAGCTTCTTCTGGGAAATCTGGGTAATCAGGAAAATCGTCTTTTGTACAAATGTCTAAATGGATAAACCTGTTCTGGCCTTTCTGCTGTACGCCAATGCGACTAATGCCATTCGCTAGAGCCACAGAAACGACTTCTAAGGCCCTGTCTCTGCTACATAGTATATCGACTGCCTTGCCTGTCGTATGCGCTCCTAAACGCTCCTTGCGCTGTTCTATGGGATGTTTAGGAGATCTGTAACCACTAGAGATAGGAAAAGAGAAATCGCACTCTATTCTGATCTTAGTTAATAGCTCAAGAAATTCTGCATCAAAGCCATGCTCACCAGTATGCTGGCAAGCTAATTCCTTCGCGGAAAAATAGTCATTTTCTACAACTGTTGGTTCTGTTTTTTTCTTTGTCATAATTAGTCCTTAACTAAAATGCCTTCTATAAATATAGCAACTTCATTATCTGACGCGCTACTTTTAGCCTCAAAGTGGAAATCTGTTTTTTCAGCTATTTTAAAAGGGACTTGTCTATCGAAGCTCACTTGGGATGTAGCCATAGTAGCTTCTGCAACTCGGAGCGTTCTGCCAGTGCTTGTTTTACTAACATTTCTAAAGGTGATATATTTTTGCCCATTAGCGGTAGCTGATACTACATCGATTCTAAACAAATATAAGCTGTGTCCCGATGGCACTGTATATACGCACGCTTGGGTAGTTCCTATAGTTGCGCCAATGAATGCATACTTAGTGCCCCCATTAGATATAGATATATCACCAACATTAGAACCTGCTAGTATTGTTGCTGAGTTTATTCTGTAAAAAGACGCGCTAGTTGTAACTGCACTTGTACCAGTAAGGGTGACAGTCTCGCTAATCTCATCATAGTTAGCGTCTAGACCTTTGATTAAAACATCCATAGTATCGCTAGTAGATGTTGAGACCACATCCATAGTTACTGCTGAACTTGGGTAGCTATAAGCACCGCCATCATCCCACACAGTTTCAAATGCTGTTCCTACAACTTTGTTATAACCAAAGATATTTAAGGCTTCAGTGTCAAACATATTCCCTCGTGCAACGTCATAAGGGAAATGCGTAGTCGGTCTAGTTTTGTTGTACTGGTACATTACTTGCCTACTCCTTTGAATCGTTCCGCTGTTCTTGCTCCTGCCAATCCAAGCATTCCAAGTAACACTGGCATCATAGTCCCTGTGTCAGCCTGTGGGACAACTATGCCAAACGCCGCCGCAATAGGGCTGACTAAAAAGTTTACGCCAAATCCTAAAACGCATACCCAAGCACAAGCTGGCCGCCATGATGATTGAAACCAATTGCCTTTTGCTTCTTGTTTATTAACCTCAATTTGAGCTAGTGCATTTTCTTGCGCGTGTTTCTGCGCCATTGTTGCAATTTCATGCGCCAAAGCATTCTTCTGGTCTTTGTCCTCGATAAATTTATCAAGCAGACCTGTAACTGGTGCGATAAGTTGTTGCCACATACATCACCTCAATGGGTTGGATAGATAGTCCATGCCTTCCCACAGATCATCTATTTCCCTATTAATGGTATCAAGTTTCTGTTTAACATCACCCATACTATCAGAAACTAATTCTGCTTGCTTAACTGTCGCCTTCATTGCTTCCAGCTCTTGTTTCACATTGTTAATATCGTTTCTTATAAGTAACAGTTTCTCTTGTTGTTCTGATATGGTTTTAAGGTTTACGCCTAACTCTGCAAGTTTTCCCTGTAAGCGCGAAATATCGTTAACTTGTAGCTCTTGTTGAATGAGTTTAACGCTTTCATCAAGTGGTGTTATATCGGGAATCGATATACTTTCAACAGCCTCTAAGCGTGAATACAGGCTGCTGGCTGTCCATACGCCACCACCTATAGTAGAGCCTATACCTAAAACTATGGCTATCCATACACCCTTAAACGATGTGTCACCGATAGTTAGTGTGGTGTCCTCTAAGCTCATCCTTCGCTACAGCCTTCGCCTGTCATAAAACACTGATAGCCTAAATAGGTCGGGCTGGTTAGGTAAAATTCAGACTCAGACCCAGCATTAAGCACATCAGCATCAGACACATAAAAATCCATGCCAAAATTTGTGCCGTTTAGATAGACCGCAGTTGCGTTGTTTGTGCCATCCCAAGCCATCTTAACCCACTGCCTATTCGCATCATAAGTAACGGTGGCAAGGGTAGCATCAGAGTTATTATTTTCTGCGCCTGTTTGTAAGAAAGCTACAGCATCCTCGTTAGCGGCTACCCCTAAGTAAGCAGAGGCATTGTTAGCGTGTGTCTCGATGTCATCTACTGATTGGTTATAAGTATCAACTTGATCCTGCGATATGGTTAAGGCCGCCTGATTTGCAGCCACATATTCTTGGACTTCTGCCTGATCCTCTGGAGTAGCGGCTACTGAAGCTATCTCTGTTACCTCTACTACCGCAATCATATCAACAACCACTTCGGTAAACGTATCAACTGCGTTACTCATTAGCTCCAGTTCTTGCTCGGCTTTTAGGGTAAGCACTTCTTGCACATCACCATATGGCTGATAAGTAGCCATCCCTGCTAAGGCACTGTTATAGGCATCTAACTGCTCGCTGCTAATATGAACCGTACTGGAAACCGTACCATCCGTTAAGTAGCCGCCTTGATAAGAATACTCTAAAGCCGCACCGCCAAGCTGAATGCCGCTATCTATTTGATTAACAATAGCACTAGAAGCATCAATAAGATTATCCAACTCACTTGTGAGAGCTACGGAACTTATCGCTGATAGAGACAGTATCTTCGCTAATTTGATCGCTTTCATTTTCGCCTATACCTAAAATAGTATTATACCAATCAGAAGTTTTTCTGCTGTAGTCTGGAATGTAAATATCTGGTTGGCGTTTCATAACTAAAAAAGCTCTCTTGCCAACTATTAATCTACCACCAGATAGTATAGGGCAAGGCGTTCCACTAACAAACATCGACCGCCAGACCTCTAAAGATTCGCACATTCTAGCAACTGCGGCAACTTTCATTCCTAAGTCGCTCAACATTTTTGCATCCCTTCTTCGATTACAGTCAACGTCAGTCATATAACGTCCACCGCTAATCCCGACCAAGCCTGTTTGTATAGATGATCCAATGCCTTGTAAACAAGTCTCAACGCCATTGGACATATAAGAAGGGGTTATAGCAGAGCCGACAGGCATTTCTGAGCTACTGCCAGCCCCGTTATAGGTATTTGAAACCGATTTATCCTCGGTTTTATTATGGCTGTTGGTTGTGCTACCTTCGCCATTGTAAGTATTTAGAGAGCCTTCTTGCGTATTTTCAGCTAGGGATAGACCTGTCAAAAATACCAAACAGATTAAGCGTTTCACTTCTTATGTACAATTTTCTGTACTGTATCCGATTCATAAATGCGAATGCCCAGCCAAATAATAGTGAATATACTAGCTATTGGGGGCAACCAAGCCGCCATTGACATAACTCCAGTCGATGCCGCAAATACATCAACGGCTTGCTTAGTTTCTTCTTGCATCATTCTTCCTCAGATAAACTGTCCTTAATCGAATTAGCATAAGCATTAAGAAGGACATTAATTTCCTGCGCTTGCATTTCTAATTGATTAAGCTCTGCTTTTAATACATTTATGCGCTGCACTTGAGCTTTTTGTGCATCGTTCAAATCATCTTCTGTATAAGTTTTATCATCTATGGTTATCATGTTCGCTCCTAAGTAATTACGCCGCAAGCAATCTTGTTGGCTACACCTTGTGCAACTTCACCAATACGAACTAAAGTCGCATCAGCATCATAGTTACCATCTGCATCATAGCAAACATTAACAGATCGCTCATGTGTTTTATTTGTATCTGAACAAGTAAAGCGCACATTTACATCTTTGCATTCTACTTCTTCTGATATAGTTTCGCCCTCATTATCTGGATCGGGCATTGTGTTTGTACGAGTTCCAGTAAACTCTTCTAACAGTTCGTATGTTACTGACATTGCATAAACCTCTAGTTATTTTCTAAGTTTTCGATACGCTGTTCTAACTCTTCTATCTTGGCTAATGCTTCTTGCAAAGCCGCAGTAAGTAGAGGGGTTAGCTTGGATTGGTCAACAGCTTGGTAAAAAGGATTGCCATCTTCATCAAATCCGTCTTTCTCACCTGCAACGGCTTCTGGCAAATGCTCTTGTAATTCATGAGCAAGGAAACCATCGACAGTTCTGCTTGGATCATCTATAAAGTTAAATCTCTTAACAGGTAAAAGTTTAACCCTTTCTGATGCGCCCTCTAAGGGCACTATATTTTCTTTCAGTCGGTAATCAGAGGATGTACCGTAGATCATGCTACTGCCTGAATGATAGATCAAGCCGTAGTTTGATGAGCCTGTATTATTTTGGAAATAACAAAAGGTGAAACCATAGTTGCCATTAGCGCGATATTTAATCGGCTTAGATTGCATGGTAATAGTTCCGCTCGCAGTATCATCTGCATCTGATCTTAATAGTGAGCCGCCTTGTATGCCATCTAAAGTATCAGCATCTAACCCTGAGCCAGAGCCGTCGTTGCCTGAGTGCCACACTGCGTTGCCAGCTTGACTAATAGTGCCAGTAACATTTAACGGGCTGTTAATCCACGAGCCGTTGTACGATATCCGCGCATACTCACCTGCTGATCCAACGGTGTCGTTAAATCTAACCCATCTAGAATTTAAATTTAAGTCATCTGCTGGTTGTATTGTTATATCGCCACCACCGTGACTCGCCCCTCCTTTTATAAAATGACTGCCGTTACCAAAGTTTATTTGACCTGAGTTTGGAAGGGTGAGATTCCCAGTAAGCGTACCGCCAGACTTTTGCAAGAAACTACTAGCCTGAATACCATCTACAGTATCAGCATCTAAGCCTGAGCCTGAGCCATCGTTGCCAGCTGTCCACATTTTATTCCACGAATACCAAGTTCCAGATTGTTGCGCCCTGTGGTACATATTTTCATCAGAGCTAAATGCAATTTGATGTCGATAATTAGAAGAGTGTAGATTTGCAGTAAGTACAGCGTTTGCATTATCGTTGACGGGGGGTTTATTGGTTGAACTGGAGCTGAAATGCTCGTAGCTCATTTGGTAATCGCCAGACTGAACCGTATCTAGGTTCACCGTCTGCCAAGTACTGACTAGCTTCTCATGGTTATGTGAAGAAGACGCAAACGCAGATGCGTGCTGACCGTCTAATAGGTCAGCGTCTAACCCTGAGCCTGAGCCGTCGTTGCCACTAGTCCAAACTTTATACCAGCCTCCCCATGAGCCGCTGTACCTTGACCTAAACGCGAGATTTGATCCCGTATACGGAATTGCAAATTGCGTCATGTTTTGGGTGTCGCCATACCCTGCGTATGTGAAAGTAAATGGGTGGTAATAGCTAGTGCCGCCATAGTTTGACGGCCCGTTTGAGTGAGACCCTAACAAAAGAGTGTAGCCATTGCCGCTTCGTGCATTTGACGAATGGTTCCAGTCCGTCGTTCCACTTGTTGTAACTGCGCCAAATCCACCATATAACTGACCATTCATATGGTCGCTGGCATCACTCCTCAAGAAACTACCAGCATGAACCCCGTCTACAGTATCAGCATCTAAACCTGAACCAGAGCCATCGTTGCCGCTAGTCCAAACTTTATTTGAATCCCAGTTCAATACACCAGCAGAGGTTGTTTCTAAAGCCCAGTTATTACCTGCAACTGCTGTTGTACCTTCATGCAAGAAAATCGTGCCAGTACGTTGAAAGCCGTTGACTTGTAATGCGGCAGATGAAGCTGTTATCTGACTACCGCCTAAATATAACTTGTTGCCTGTTATTGTATGGCTAAAGCTGTCATTTGCATCACTACGCAAAAAGCTACTAGCCTGAATACCATCCACAGTATCAGCATCTAAACCTGAACCAGAGCCATCGTTGCCTGCTGTCCAAATCTTATTACCCGCATTTAAAAGCTCCCCATCTTGTTTTATTTGAAAGGCTTCTATCTGCGTGGATGCATTTTGATTGTCTGAAAAAATAGAGAAACTGTTTTCGTTACTAGACCGCGTCCCCATGTACTTAACAGTAAACCCGTGATTAGCGTCATCATTTGTTGCAGCGTTTGCGTTACAACGCCAGAGTGTTGTATCTGAACTACCATTGCCGCCTGTTCGCAGGAATACACCATCGTTTGGAGTATAGGTAATCGTACCAGTAGTACTATCATTAGCATCGCTTCTTAAGAAGCTACTGGCTTGAATACCATCTACAGTGTCTGCATCAAGACCAGAACCACTGCCGTCTACGGTTTTGATTTTTGTTAAGACATCCGAAGCTGTATAAGAACTAGAAGCTAACTTCGCATCTAACGCAGACTGTAAGCCATCGACATTGGAGATGACATGGTTGTGAGAGTCGTCAGCTATTGTGGCTGTAAGAGAAGCATTAGCCGAACCATCCCAAGATACACTTCCAGTAACATCACCAGTTAGGCTAAGTGTTCGTGCAGTTGTCCACTTGTCAGCATTAGGATGATAGTTATCTGCAAATACTCTTTGACCTGTTCCCCATGTACTTGCATTCCATGCACCGTGCCAAATATACATCTCTGGATTTCCTGATGCGTTGCCTTTATCAAAACTTATGGCATTCGCACCACCACCCGATGAATCTGAGTAAGTATCAAAAACTAATATATCGTGATAATTGCCATCATCACTGCCAGTCATACCACCTTTAGTTCCAAAGAAAGGTTTTATTGCTTGAACTGAACCTGCAATACCAGAGGTATTTGGCTTCATATCTCTGTCATCAGTTGAGTCTAATCTATGATGGTTATGTGAATCATCGGCAACAGTAACATTAATGCTTGTAGTTCCTGAGCCACTAACATCACCAGACAGCGTAATAGTTTGGTTGCCAGTTAAATAACCAGCAGAAGCATGGTTACCCCAACCGTAAGCAGTATCCCAGTTAGCATCTTTTCGAGTTCCTCCGCCAGTACCAGAGCTTGGCTTAGAGTAGATGCCTTCCTTATACATTAGCTTGCCGTCAGCTAAGAGCGTCATGCTTGATTCGCTTGAGCTGAACACAAAGGCATTACCTGAGCCGTAAGACGCTCCATCACTGTGGTAATAGGTTAAGTAGCCTTGCTGTGCATAATTTCCTGCTTGGTGGTCGCTAAACTCTATGTTCACACCAGCGCCGTTTGTAGCGGAATATAATCTTAGGGCATCAGTATCTTTTGTAATTTGGAGGGTGCCTGTTAACGTACCGCCAGAAAGTTCAAGATACCGACCATCAAGGTCAACAGTTAAATCAGTAAGAGAGCCAGTCCTGCCTGCTGTAAGAACACCTGTGCCTGTCGCAAAAGAAAGAGTATCTACATAATCATTATCCGCAGAACCACCACCAATCTCTACAACAGAATCTGAACCATCATTTTTCTTGATGTACATTTTTCCATCATAGGTGTTGATTGCTACTTCGCCGAGTTCAAGCTGAGATGTAGATGGAACTGCGCCCTGCGTAGCAGAACGCTTTAATTTGATCGTTTGTGCCATTTGGCTCTCCTGTTGCTTGCGTATATACGCAGGAGTTTATTTAAATTTAGAAAGTACCGCCATCTAGTGTGCCAGTAAAGCTACTTGCAAAGTTACCTGCTGTAAGTATTTTACTTGTAGTTGCCGCATCATTTATTGCCCAATAGTCTGCGCTTTCATCCCAGAACAAAGATACGTTAGTTGATGTGCCGCGCTCAACCTCGATACCGCCATCTTGAGATGGTGTTCCTGTTTCATCGTTGTTAAGGACAATAATGTTATCGCCAACATTTACAGTATTAGAGTTAACAGTTGTAGTAGTACCAGAGACAGTTAAGTTACCGTCAATAGTAATTGTGCCACTGCTATCGCCAATTGTTGTGTTTGTTAGCTGTGCAAGTCGAGTATTAAGATTGCCAGTGCTTACATCATCATTTGTATCTGTTGCACTAATAGTGCCATCGCCTGCAATAGCAATGTTAGTTCCTGCCGTTAATGCGGCTACTACGTTAGTGGTATCTGTAACATCTGCACTAGCTTCAATGCCGTCTAGCTTTGATTTCAACGCATCGGTGAAATTGTTCTGAGTCAATCCACCATCGCCAACAGTATATGTTGTGTCTGTCCAAGATACGTTAACAACTAAATTGTCAGAGCCGTCTTTTTGTACCTGATAGGTCTTGCCTGCAGCAGTGCTTAGGCTGTTAGCAGCTACACTTTGTGCTGTGCTTGGGATGTTCTTGTTAGCGGCTTTAGTTGCGCTATCAATAATGTCGGTATAGTAAACACCGCCAATAGTAATAGTCCCAGTAGATCCGTCTGGATGCCCAATAAATAATTTATCACTGTTAGATGAATAAGCTAATTCACCAGCAGATAATGCAGTTGGCGTAGCTGTACTGGTACTACGCTTAATCTTGATTGTTTGTGCCATTGATAGTCCTCAATACTTAAAAGCTACCTGCATCTAAAGTGTCAGAATCAGTTGTAGCATCGCCTAAAATAACTGATACCCACTCAAATACATTCGCGCTAGTTTCACGATACATCTTCAACTGATTGTCATCTGTATCGTACCATAAATCACCCTCAGACACCTGTGCGCCTGTTGGTGTATCCGTTTGTCTAAAATCTTGCCCTGCTAATTGTTCTATCGCCCCTTGTACAGTTGTCGCTGTAACTGTGCCAGTAGGCGTTACTGTAACTACTGAACCATCTAATGCAGGGATTGCAGTACTTACAGTTATTATTTCAGTTTCTTCGGCAGGCGATATAACTACATCATCTGTTGATATAGATATATTGTTTAAAACATTGTTAACCGCCACCGAAATAGTCACTACCTAGTCACCTCTTGTGTCAGATTAACCTCGCCTTGCATTATTCTTGTAACTATTGCATCACTTGCAGTAAAGATTTCTAAGTCATAAAAATAACGCCCTGCGCTCAATGCTTTAGTCGTTGCGTTAGGTAATTCTATTTTTATAACACCGTTAGTTGGTGTCGGAATCGAGCAGGTAAATGTAGCAGATACATCAGCAGATGTTTTTACCTTTCGCATTTGCGCTCTAGCTGAATAACCAGTGAGATTCTTTGCACTGCCATTTTCAGACAAGGTAAATTCAACAGCAAAATCTGAACCTTGATCGATTACTAAATTATATTCTGCGGCACTCATAATTATCACATTTTAATCTTGTTAAATTGCATTGTAGCACTAACGTTGCTTTATCGCTAAAAGGCTTATGTAGCATCAAGCCACGCAAACTTTTCCATTACTAGCTCACTATCTTCATTTGGCGTTAATTGTTGCATGAATAACGTAGCAATATCATCACGCGAGCTAAGTGCTTCTCTTAAAATAAATATTGCATCGTTAGCATCAGCAATAGAATTGCAAGACTCAGTAATAGTGTCTGCACCTGATTTAGTAGTATAACCAATATCAATCAACTTATTAACTCCATTGTACCAGTTAGTCTTACAAATTTAGGCGTTACAGTCGTATATGTCGTTGGCGCGAGTACTTGTAATCTAAAATCAGTCTTTGTGCTAGTAGATGTAAACATCAAATTAATATATTCATGCGCTTTCACTGTTGCGTAGCTTGGTGAGTATATGCTAATTTGCTCTTTATCAACCATGCTGTACCATACCCCTGCTGAAAGCCATCTAAAAGGGTGGTAGTATAAAGTTTCGCCAGTTTGCAATACTTGTGAACTATGTGACATAGAAATATAAGTCCTATCATTTGCATCATCATAATAAAGACCAGTTATAGTAGCAGTTGTAGATGGACTAGAACTGTCTGCAACTGCGCCAACATAATCCATTGACCCCGTATGATCGCCTGACAGGTAAATTGTAGAGGCTAGTGAGCCGCTTTGCGATACTGTAACACCACCTGTTGCACCAATTTGAACCGCGCTACCGCCTTTGCTTTTAATTTGTATATTAGCAGAAATAGGTTGCACTCTATTAGTGCCTGTGCCATTAGCTACTGTGTAGTCAAATCGCAAACTGACCTTTGGTTTTTTTGATATTAAATCTGGAGCGTGTAATGTAAACACTGGAGAGTTATGCGCTGTAGTAGTTAGCGTTTGATTCTCATAAATCATTATTGGATAAACTTCACTCACATCACCTGTAAGCTTGCTAACAGCAATGGTATCTGCCGCAATCTGCGCGCCAGTGATTGTACTAGCCGCTATTTCTGTTGCAGTGATTGTGCCTGATACTATCTCTACAGCTGTGATCGAATTAGCCGCTATAGAATCCTGATTGACTGCATCGGTAGCAATAAGAGCATTAGTAACCGCATCATTTACAATCTTAGCTGTGGTTATAGCTCCTGAACTTATTTGTGTCGTATCTACACCACCATTCTTAATAATAAGATTGCCACTGCCATCAGTGTCTAAGGTTACACCGTCAATCTGTAGTCTATCTGCACTAAGTTCACCTGCTGTTATGTTATCTGCATTTATATTTGTAACTGTGATACTTGAGGCATCTATTGTCCCTGCTGTTATTTTGTCGGCTGATAAAGAATCAATCTTAGCATTAGTTATTGCCGCATCCGCAATATTAGCTGTAGCGATTGTGCCATCAATTATAAGATCGCCAGTTACAAAATCATCATCTGCATCCCAGCTACTTGTGGAGGCGTTATAAGTCCACGCATGGGTAGAATCTGGCGTAGTTGAAGTATCTTTGGTTATAACGGCATCTTTATCCTTTGGATCGCGCCCTGCCGCTGTAGTAAATTCTGCTGTAGTAGGAGCGTTGGCATTGGCCTTAGTGATTCTGTATATGCTTGGCACTTTAGGAGCAAAGTCAGCAGGGGTAGTATCTGTCCCACTTAGCCCTGTACTTTTTACGCCAAGCTCATTAATCGCATAAACAATAACTTCATAAGTTTTATTTGGTAATACGCCTGTGATAACAAATGGCGATCCTAATGTGGTCTGCTTATAGACCTGTCCGCTATCCGTGGTGTTCTGCCAAGTTATTTCATATCTATCAGTAAAGGCATCATCAGGAGCAGTCCAAGATACTTCAATAGTACCGACTACAGTGCCATCATCATTAACAGTAGTATCAGGCGTTAATACTAATGGCGATTGCGCTGGCTGCGCTGTTTTGCCATCGTACAAGGTAACTGTACCGCCTACAGTAAAATCAAGCTCATCACTAGTATTCCATGTGTAAGCGGCTGAATCGTTCTCAATAGCTTCTATTTCTACAGCTAATCCAGTCTCTTGGTCTAAGATTAAGTTATAGTTAATAATCTCGAATATCTTATTAGTATATCCCAGACGGGTATTGCTCAAGCGGATATTGTCGCCAACTTTAACTTTAAGCCCTGTCAGGTTCAGGCGCATTTTAACGGTAGTCTGTAGCCTACTCTTTAACATCGTCAGCCTAGCAATCCGCTGCGCTCTGATGTTGTTAGTAGTCATTGGCAGAGCCATATCAAGGTATATGGTCTCGCCATCTGCGGTGGCATAAGTACTACTAACCTGTGAGGGATAGTCAGCCACTACAAAGTTTTCTTCTTCGCTAACAAAGCTGCCTTTTACAGCGTTATAGATATTTCTTCGGCTTTGCTTAGTAATTACCTCTAGTGGAGCTATTAGATTATCTTCGTTAATATCTAGGCTAGGTGATTGATATGCGTGGGCAGTCATTACATATTTGCCGCCCACTAAAGTTAGTGTGCCAATCATAGAAGATAGGATATTTTCTATATTAGCTTTATGGGTATTCGCGGTGTCCAGTACGCCATCACAGGTATATCGTTTCTGTGTGCCGCCAGCATCTAAAGAAACATCTTCATCACAAATATCAGCGGCATCTACCACAGACTGTAGATCAATATTATCTATAGATTCGCCTAAACCATACTTTTCATTAGTTAAATAATCTAAAAGTATAATTGCTGGATTTGTTGTATAGCCTTCCTCACTCCATGATCCAGTAGGTCTATGATATGAGTCACCGACACTAGAGTCATAATAACTAGATGTGCTGTCTTGTCTTGGATCGTAAGCTCTACTTCCTTTTACAATGACACTAATATTTGGAACGCCACTGGTGAAAACTTCGGGATCATATTTTAACTTAACTACTAGGGCGGCATTGCCGCTAATCTTATGATTGGCAGTCCAGCCAGTTATATTCCCAGCCAGAGTTGATACTGCATCGGTATCTGATCCATATATAAATTCATGTTCTACATAATTAAACCAAGTCCCTTGATAAAATGGCCTATCCCAGATTTTTTCATCATTAAAATAGATTTCTTCAAATTCTTCTATCCTATGCCCTGCAATCGCAATAACCATCGTCAGATATTTGTTATCAGTTCCGCTAGACCCTATTGCAATTACTGTGCCGCCAATTCTTGAGCGACCATATATCATTTTTTTTGGAGATTGTGGATCGCGCACATTGAAATTAAGGCCACGCATTTGATCAAAGCTTGGCTTCGGCATCAACGCTCGACTAACAGCAGATAGCCCTGCGCCTACAGCAAATGCTAGTGCGACTTTTGCAAAAACAATCTTGCCAATCCCTGCCTGTATCGCATACGTTGCCGCTGAAGCTAATCCTGCTACTAATGATACTGCCATTTATTCACCTAAATACTTAGAGTATATGCGCTCTATTAAATCAAATTGCATTCCAACCATTAGATTATCAAAAGGCAGATGTACCTTCGTATTAATATTTAGCAAAGATACCCCATTGTCACTGCACCAATCTTCTGCGTATTTTATCAACTTGTAACCTGTCGCACCTGCCCTAGAGTCTGGGGTGACAAAAACAATATCACAGATAGCAAAAACATGGTCTTTGTAGTGCATCGAACGGCTAACAGTCAAAATAAAATAACCAACTAATTTCCCTTCATCTCTTGCTGTAAAGATTTTAAGAATACCAGCAGCATCTAGCGCAGCGTATTGTTCCCAATCTGGGTTCAGCTTTATCTTGCCTTTATTTAAAGCAACCAGTTCCCAGTGCTCTTCGATTAGTGGCTGAATATCCTCTTTGACATTAGCCAAGCATTCTAATCCAAACTGCATTGACATTTACCAATTAAAATTTAAACTCATGCCAGTATTTTGCACGCCGCCAACAGTGCTAGATTTCCTGCCCCAGACTATTTCCTTCTCTTGTATTTTTGCCACAAATTCAAATCCTTCATCATTAGGAAAATCTAATTTCTGATCGCTATCTGTATATCTGCGTTCTTTTGTTTTCTCTAGCTGTAGTAACTTATTTTCTATTGCTACTGTAATAGTTGAATAATCAGCACCCTCGCTGATAGTCATAACATCCATAAAACCGCTAAAAATAGTGGCTGGATCATTAATGATAGAAGCAGTAGCATCAAACGCGCCTAAACGTATCACTACCGACCGCCCCTGATAGTCCTCATCTCTAGCCTTTTGAACCAAAGAAGTTTTAATGCCTGTTAGGGTAAGGCTTGCGCCTACTGCACCTAGATCTGTCTTTTCTTCAAAGCTAGATATGGATAAAAGATCGCCAGCACCTAAATAGGTATTGCTGTTCCAGCTTAGATCGCCATGCCCAGACCACAGATAAATAGACCCAGATGTAAAATTAAGATCAACAAGAAAGAACGGCCTAATTAAATCCGCAGTAGCGGCTGTCTGCATTCCTGAGGTTAGGTCTCTGCTCATTATAGAGCCTCAACGCAAGCAAAAGAAAAACCATACAAGGAGGCTGAATCAGTAGACCATCCTATATCGTTAGTAGCCATGCGCCATGTGCTTTTAGGCAAAGAAAAGTCTAGCGTTGCGCCACTCGCAACAACTTCCCTCATGGGTGGCTGTATAGACATTGATCCACTGCCTGTCCAATCTTCTGTCACCATATAGAGATAATTCCCTAACTGGAAATAATTCCCAGCATCAACACTTGAGCCAGTTACCGATAAGGTGTCATCTCGCACAGCAGTAGCACTGGTCAGGCTTATTGACTTTGAAATGTTGTGTAGCGGATGGCCAAAGGTAAATGTCCCAGAACGCCCTTTTAAGGCGATTATAAATGCCTCGACTGATCGTGCCTCTGTGTGGCTTAAAGGCGGCAGGGTGATCTCTGCTTCCCATCTAGCCCCACCAAAATCATGCGCCTGTTGTTCATAGCTAAAAGGCGATTCTGTAACTGCAACAGACCGCCTTAATCGCATATTGATACTTTGTATCCCGACACTCGGAAAAGCTAATGGCATTTTATGCTCCTACTAGGGACTTCGAGTAATTACCGCCCCTCATTCTAGCATCAGCCACCGCCTGTTTAGTAGCGTTTGCAATCTGTGGCATTAGTGTAGCTATCTCAGCACGTACGGTTTGCTGAACGCCTGTACTTACATTGATAGTCTGGTTAATAATAGTGCCGCCACCGCCTAACTTTTTGCTTGGAATAATCGCTCCTGACTGATTAGGCACAAACATTTCTGCACCGCGCTCACCGACCATGTATGGCTGGCCAGATTGTACTGAACCGCCTATAGCCTTCATGGAAAAAGGATCACTTGATCCCAATGCAGAGCCGTATCCAAACTCTCTGTTGGTTGCGGCTTGCGGACTAAAATAACCTGTAATCGCTCCGAATGCCGCATCGACTATGTACTTTTGTATAAGCATCTTAATCAGGCTATCTACCACGCTTTTAGCCATAGCTTTAATTGCATCAGCAAAATTAGCCGCGCCAGTAATTCCTGCGGCAAGCGAATCTGTCAATCCATCTAAACCCTGCTTCGTTAGGTTTTGTATATTTTCTTGCATTGATGGCAAAGTATCGCTCCAAGACTTAAAGCCTTTCTGAAGATTGTTTAATCCTTCTTCTGTATTTTTAAATAAATTACCTTTGCCTCCTTTTTCGCCAATAGTTTCTTGCAGTTTCAATATACTTTGAATAGTTTCATCAAAAAACTCACCAAGCCCATTTTTAACTAAAGGCTCTTGCATTTCTTTTAGCTTTTCGTCAGCCAAAATAACTTGGTACATTAATTCTTCTATTTTGTCCTTTTTGGCATCCAAGTCCTCGCCTGTCAAAATGTCCGCAAAGCTTGGCATTCCTCCAGCTTCCAGCGCAGATATTTCCCCAGCAAGCTCTGATATTTCCTCTTTAAGCCTTACAATGTTGTTTTCTTGCGACTTAATTTCAAAAGAATCGAATATATTGTTAGCTTTATTGACAAACCCAGATATTGCCTCCAAGCCCATATCTAAAGCAGAAATAATATTAGCAATAGATTGCAAAAACCCGCGAGCCAAAGACTGCGCCCATTTCTCTACGCCTCCTTCATCTTTAGCTATTTCTTGAAAAAAGCTAGTAATTCTTTCAGTAACTGCTCTGATAGCAGGAGCAAGTGCCGCGACAAATTGGTCTGTTACTCCTTTCGCTAGGCTTCTTAATTTTGTAAGTGAATCTACAGTATCTTCAACGCCTTTTGCCGCACTGCTAGACATAGTCAGTCCGAGCAACCTAGCCTCTCCAAGCATTTCTTTTAGGCCATCACTTCCTTGCGATAAGGTGTTAACTAATGCTGCACCCTCAGAATCAAATAGCTTAAAGGCTAATCTCAGTCTATCGCTTTCGCTTGTCACATTTTCAAACGCATCAGCTAAAACAATCATCCGCTTATCAAGCGGCATTCTGTTCAATTCTTGAGCATTTATGCCTAGTTCTTTGATTGCGCCTTTAGCCTCGCCTGTCCCTGCGGCGGCCTCTGCGGTTCTGCGAGTAAATCGTTGCAGAGCCATATCCATCGTCTGCGTAGATACGCCAGTGAGATCAGCGGCATAGCGCAACGCGCCTA
>Ga0209645_1000200_pt1 | contig 31990 bp, 47 predicted proteins | sample ETNvirenome_6_30_FD_184070 | JGI IMG/M metagenome (GOLD analysis project Ga0209645, IMG submission 184070) | Marine viral communities from the Pacific Ocean - ETNP_6_30 (SPAdes) (version 2) | ecosystem: Environmental > Aquatic > Marine > Oceanic | place: Pacific Ocean | collected 2013-06-19
TATACTGCCTTTCTAAGACCGAATAGAAGCAGTCTAGCGGCAACAAATTGATAGTTAGGTGCATCCAGTGAGATCAGATCGTTAGCAGAACGAATCAGAATCTCTTGGATATCTGAAGTTTGAATACCGTCAAAGAACTGTAGGTTAGAATTCATCTCAACCTGACTTTCCGAGACACCTGCAAGACCATTGCAGGCATGTTCTACCATAGCATGTACTTTATCAAGATCAAGTGGAGTTTTTTCTCCGTCTCTTTTGATCACATGGATTTCTTTCATACCTTTTTCCATTCGCTAAGTTTGATAGTTGCTTCTAAACCGCTGTAAGTGTTAAATTCTACCAGAGATTGAACGTCATGTCCAGCGATAAACATATCGTTAAGGTCTTTCTCTTGTATTTTATCAGGCCAAATTACAATTTCATATCCCTTGTCAATTGCTTTCTCCATTCTATTGATGATTTCCCTATTGCGTCGTTCGTTATCATACACAAAGACAACTTCTTTATCGCGCAATATCTCCCAATCAACATCTGCTCCTGCCATAGCAATTGCATTGTCGATGTAAAAACTATCAAAGGGACCTTCAGTAATGTAGATAGTCTTCTTAAAATCTACTCGGTTGAGACCGAAGACTTTAATTTTGGATTCATCCAGCATGATAGTGATATACCGCAACTTATCATCTGAACTTAGGGACCTCCCTTGGAATCCAAACCACTCGCCGTTGGTGTCAATGAAAGGGATAATGATTCTTGGGTGATCCTTTTTGACATCTTTGAACGTTGGTTTTTGAGTATTAACCCATGTGCAGAACTTGTCTGTATAGAACAAATCAGAGAAATGTTCCTTTGGAATCTGACGACCGAGAAGATACCCGACCGCTGGGTGTTCATTATTTAGACAATCCACACTGTGAAGTTCTCCCTTTTTCTTGAACTTCGGTTTTTCAAATTTAGGTTTAGGAACATACGAACCCTTGCCTGTAGTGCCAGACTTATATCGCTCCATGATATACTCATCATGCAAGTCAGGAGCATTGTCCTTCAGAAAATTTGGCAATGTCCTACCCACTCCACAGTTATGGCACTTGAATACCATGTCCTGTTTCAGGCGAAAGAAATACCCTCGTGCTTTATTACGATGCTTCTGAGAGTCACCACAATAAGGACACCGAAAATTATACAGTCCACTCTTCTTCCTAGAAAACTTGTCTAGGCGTCCAGATAGAAGACTGACGTAATACTCATCAACAAATTCAGACAATACGATGGTCTACCGCTGTATCCATCATAGCACCATTAGCAGGAGGGGTCAACAGGTTTGAAAAAATTCTCTGACCAATGGGAGAGATGAGGACACTAATCACTGCTAGTGCTCCTGCGATGCTCCACATCTTCTTTTCTAATATTCTGAGTCTATCATCGATAAGACGGATGTCTCTTTCACATCCTTTCTTAATTGCATTAGTTTCCCTTTTAAGATCTTCCGACAATCTATCTAACTTCTCAAATAGAATAGCATCTACTTTATCTTGTTTATCTAACTTCTCATTATGAACAGCAAGAAGTTTCCCCATTTGAATGGAGTTATCTTGCAATGTATCTACAACTCTTTCAAGTCTTTCAATTATAGCAGTGTTTAGATTTTGTTCATCCATCACTTATCAACAGTTGCTTGTGCTCCACCTGCTCTCTGCTTCTTCATGAGAGCCTGAGTTTTCTTTTGCAACTCCATTCTAATTTGTTTGATCTTATCTTCCGCTTTTTGTTTCTCCAGACTAACTTGCTGACGAGTCATTTGTGCCTGCATTGCTTTGTCTGCTTGCTCTTTGACGTTACGCATATGCTTCATACGCTTATCCATAAAGAACTTGCCAGCAGCACCAGGCATGATTCTTTCAATTTTTACATCACCTCTGTAACGAGGATTGATAAGAAGACGCATCTTCTGTGCTAATTCTGCAGGAGAGTTAGCATAGATAACAGTCTCACCAACCTCAGGGATGGTTACTTTATACTGAAACAATCTAGAAGGCATTGTAGGATTCTCTTTCGATTCTCCCAACTTGTTACCAGGCATCACAAGTTTCTTGTCTTCTTTACTCTTCTTCAGTTTCTTACGAAACTTCATGACTGGATCGTAACCTGCATTGGGTCCTGTGGCATCAGCACTACCACTAAATCCTCCAGTACCAGCAGTCATGACCGTCATAGTTTCTCCAGTTCTTCTTCTAAATCGGGATCCACCTCTAAAGATGGCATCATTCCTATAGGATATTTATTCAAGTAAATCAGTAGAGTTTTTAGCAAACTCCAATACTCCCTCTCCATCTTGAAAAAAAGCAAGGGAGTTGCTGCTTCACCAAAAACATTATAAAGAATGATGAGATGATTTATAATCAAATGAGTCCTTAGTGACCCTCCACGAACATAACGCTTCAAGAGTCTTTTTAGATACTTGAAGCGTTTCATGTCCTCATCAAAATCCTCTCTAGTCACACAGTGAGGATTTTCATAATGCTTAATGGCGAACAGAATGTAGTTAGACTCATTCAGTTCGTCAAATTTCATTAGCTACCAAATGTCAATGTTGCTACGGCAGAGATTACTTCAGGAGCACCATTATCAGATGTCACCTTAACACGATACTGGTTGCCATCGTTTGCTGCAGTCTGACCTGTGAGTGCCAGGTTGGTGCTGGTTGCACCAGCGACATTCGAGAAACGACCAGTGGAGGTGAGTCTCTTCTGCCATTGGAATGCTGCTGTACCAGAGTTGGTAACAGAAGCAACAACAGCGAAGGTTGCATCACCAGAAGAAGTAGTCTTGTCGGTGTTGTTTGTGCTGAGTGTGATGGTGTTCGCTGCATCTGCTACGAGTGTATCATCAGTGTCGTCACCTGCATCAGAAGCACTTGCATGTACGAATGCTAAGCACTCTGCCTTGTGACGAGTTGCACCAGATACATCAGTATGAGTGCGATACTGCCACCAACCAGGACCAGTGATACCACGGGTTTTATTTGCTGCGATATCAACCTCAGTATTATCTACGAAAAGCAATTCGTAAGAGTTAGTGTCGCCACCCTTGATAACAAACTCAGCGACTGCACGAGGGGGTGTTCTACGCAGAACACTGGCAGCAGCGACTGAATTACTAGTAGATCCTGCATATACTTTATGCAGTTCAATAGAGGTGGTTGATGTTACTGTTTTTACGATGTAAGCAACGCCAAGAATATCCAGAACGTCACCAACTTCTACAGAGTCAGCAGCGTTTTTAGTTACTGTTGCGTCATTTTGTGTGACTGCAATAGTATTGGCGAAAGCCTTCCCGTCAAGTTTTCCGTAGATTGCCATTAGATTTTTCCGAAGACGTTTTCCTAATATTTATTTATAAAAAAAGGGGCTTTCGCCCCTCTGAGTCATTCACCCTCTCTAGTGACAAGTGCTGTCTTCACTGCTTCAAGCAGTTTATCATCAGCAGTTGTCTTTGTAAGTTTGACTGCTTTCTCCAAAACGAGGATGCAGATATCGATCAGTTTTTCACCGAGTTCTGCATCGTCAGGAATCTTAGAGACTGCATCTGCTACAACTTTCTTAGCAAGGGGAAGTAAAAATGCCAACATGATTAGTTACCAAAAACGGGTCTAATCTATATAGCATCAATCTCCTCTGTAACGAGAACCAGGACGAGGACCAGTTGCATCAGTCATTTTCTGAGCATCTGTTCTAGTATCCTTGGGAAGAGGTTTCTTTAACATCTTGCCACGAATTGCCTTATGGTCTGGTTTAGGATTTCTATCCTTTGCTGCATCACGAGAGATCTTCATCTGATCATCAATTGACAGTGACTTACCCTCAGTGAATTTCCCAAAGGTCAAGAGCGAGGTTTCAGTTTCTGCGACTTCTTTTGTGCTTTCTTCTGAAACTTCTTCTTGACTGACATAGGCTTGTTCCTCCATAGATTTTGTTTTTTTACCGCCACAAGTCGGGCAGGTCTTTCCATCTACCATACCTGTACCTCTACAGGTAGGACAGATAGATTTTTGTGCGGGAGTTTTTTCATCACACTTGCACTCAGCTTCACCTGTCTTGGGACAAGGTTTGCCGCCATGCTTTTCCATAACATCTTTCAGTTTAGGATTGATGGTAACTTTAGTTTTCTTTTCAGATAATGCTTTAAAACTCAGCATATCAACCCCCGTAGTTGTCGCGTGCTTTAATGTCTGCCATCTTGCTGAAACGCTCTTTCTCTTTTTGACGAGTGATTGCGCTTACAATCTTGCCAGACTTATCCTGTGCTTTAGAACCTGCCTTGGTAGACATTCCTTTGCTAAGTGCATCGCGACTCAGGTTACCTGCTCTACGATACATTGCAGTTTCTTTTTTCTTGTCGATGGGTTTGTAACCCTCTTCAATTACATTCTCGATTTCTTCAATGCTGAAGAGACCAGACTCATAGAGATGTGCAATTCTATCATAGTCTTCACCCAAACGCTTAGCAAGTTTGTCGCTACCCTTGGATACTACACGAGCAGTCTTACCAACTGCTTTCTTCAGACCTTTCTTAACTGCACCACCGATTCTTCTGAGAAGACCAGGACCTTTCTTCTTAGCAGGAGCACTGCTAGAAGATTCCCCGCCACCACCAGAGGAAGAAGAACCGCTGTCAGAACTGCTGCTAGACGAAGTGCCTCTGGTTTTCGCTAACAGTGCATCCAACTTACCACCTGTACCATCATCATCTTTCTTGGGTGCTTCTTTCTTTTTCTCAGGGCGAGACATTGCTGCTCGCTTCTGCTTGATTCGTGCTGCTTGGAATTCACCAACTGCCTTACCAGCATTTGAAGCAACAGATTTACCTGCTGCTTTGATACCCTTCTTAGCAGCACTACCTGCTGCCTTTGCACCTGCCTTGAGTTTAGCACCCGCTGCTTTGGCAGCAGACTTCATACGCTCAACACGGGAGGGACGATTCTTCTTAGCAGCATCCTTAGATGACTTGACTGCAGAGTCGTAGTAAGAATCAGATACCTCAGAGAGTAACTCAACTTCTTCAAGTGCTTCACAGATTTCAAGCAGATCATCTTCATCTTCTGCAAGTTCTACGAGTGCTTCCATGAAGAGATCAATCAGTTCTTCATCGGTTGCCTCATCAATTTCTACCATGTCAGCAATCTCTTCATCACTGAAGTAGAATGCTTCTTTGCGAGCTGCACGTCTCTCATCACGCTCTTTCTTTGCACGATCCACTGCCATTTCCATGCCACCTTTGCCGTAACCAGCAAGGATACGACGATCCTTTTTACGCTCAGCAGCAGTTCTTTCGGGAGCGGGAGCAGTTCCATCGCGTTGGATGTGAGACTTAGAACCGCTGTACTTACCTTCACCAAGAACCTCTAAGTTCTTATCGTAATTGGCAAAGTGCTCGTGATGACCTTCTTCAATAATTTCTAATTCTTCGACAGGGACATTCTCAAGGATGACATTACCATCAGTGATATCGTAGTGAGTTACAGTGCCATCATCAAGCAAGGTATGTTGCTCAGGAATTACACTATACTCTTTACCTTCCTTCTTGACCATCTTGGCACAAAGGTGGGTCTTCTTACCCGCCGCTTTTGTGACAGTCTTACGACGATTCAGAAGATATGAATCAGTAGAGTCTTTGTCACCATCATTATCAATGTCACCATCTTCCTTACCAACAGGGTCTAACTTTTTCTTTTCATACATCTGCACTTGTTTCAGTGCCTCTGACATATCGGGAAGTTCGTTATGATACATTTTACTTAGTGTCCTTGTCCTTTTTATTTATCTTGCGAATGAATTCACCTGGGGTGAGTTTTCTCATATAGTTAGCAAGTTTATCTGTACCCATCTCACCAGCAGGTGTAAAATCAAAATATTTAATGTCATTACGCTCTACCAAATCCTTTAACCAGGAGCGGTAAATACCATCACGCTCATCAATAGTGATGATATAATTGCTACCACGACTAACAACTTTACTAACGATCCCTGTGTTGATATTTTCAACAAACGTTCCCACCTCAAATAAGTCTTGATTGAAATACGCCTCGCGAAGACCTTGGGGATCTAACTTAGGAGCAATCTCATGAAGTTCATAAGATGCTTCTGCAAAATCATCAAACTCTTCTACTTGCATTGCCTGGCGTAATGTCAAGTATAACTTCTCAGTACCTTCTTTACCAAGACCTTTTGACATTCCTTTACTAAAGGTGTCAAAGTCATCCTCTGCTGCTGCTTTACGAAGTTTAGATGCAGACATACCTTCCACACCTTCAGCATCAGGGTCGCGACCACCAGCACTTACCACTTTGATTTCGTCAAAGGTATATAAGTCCCCATTGTATTTTTGTGCGAGTGAATTAAACTCAGATACCCTGTCACCTCCCACCACAATATTAACTGAACTATACCCGTCATTATCGATGGCACTAAGAACATCAAAGATAGTACGCATGTCGGGACTATCAACAATCGCATTGGCATGATCTGGATATGCTTGCCGCATATATTTAATTTTGGTCCCCGCATCAAGGGGGTTCTTCTTAGGATCCTCCGACCTTGAGGGGTATATTCTATACTCTCCTCCACTTGTTTTTGCCTCTCTTGCTACTTTGTCTAGAAGCCTTTCGTGACCAATAGTAGGTGGATTAAATCTTCCAAATGTAATAGATATTGTACCTTGATCGACCGCACCCGAGCCATCTCCAGTTTCTTCTTCTCCATTCTGTTGAGTTGGCGTAGTATCTGGATTCTTGGGGTCAATCTTTATAAGTTTTCCGTCCTTAGACATATGAGTTACGTTGCCCGAAGCGTCGGCATAACGTCCGTAACCAATATGTTTAAGTTTTAAAGTCTTTGCAGCCTTTGCTGCTTGTGATTTTTCGGCTTCAATTAGGAAAGCACTGAACTTCTTCATTCTACCAATTTTTACTAAGATTAAAGTTTGCTTTACTAAAGGTCAGTCGATCTACTATCTTTACTGGGTTGTTGGAAACAGTAACAAACCCCTCATGGCGAGTAGGTTGTCCATCGATGTAGCATTCAACTGTTCCATTAACAACGATAGCATCGAGTAGACGCTGTTTCAGTTGGAAGATTTTATGCCACACCATAAAGGTCTGAACATTAACCTCTTGCTTATATTTATCATCCATCGCAGCGTACATTACTGCGCCGTTGGGGATGCTACCAGCACGAATGAATTTATTGACAAAAGTCCGCAAGTATAAACGAGTGTACTTATCCTTAGAAACCTTGCACTTTGGAATCAAAGCAAGGATTTCTGCTACAAGTTTAGGAGCAAACCATATACCAACAGAAGCATCTGTAGTATCAATGAAATGTGTTCCATTTACAGACGGTAGCGTAGCACCAACAGTTGCTTCTGCATTAGGTGAAACCTCATTATAAAAAGTATGAGGTGCTAGAATAATATCCCTATTAATAGGAGTAGGAAACCTGTAAGTAATAGTATTGGGAGTATATTGCCTGCCGCCACCGACACCAATAAAGTCAGCTTGAACAATACGATCAGTACGGGGAAGATGATATAGACAAAGACGAAGTATATCAGCAACCCGCCCAGTATGGTTTTGATCAATGTCTTCATTGGTGTAGTTGATCTTAACGAGTTTTTTGTTGAATACAGACTTGGTGCCAACGAAGAACTTACCGTTCTCTGGATTGGTGCCAAACACGATAGCAGGGGCACCGTCCCACTTGACGCTGACCTTACGGCACAGAACCATCTCTTTAAGTGCAGCAAGTGCTGCCCTACGACCGTCAAAGATAAAATCTTCTGGGTGCTCAAGGTGGGTATTGGGCAAAGTGTCCTCTGTCTCTATACCGTTATTATAGCATGATAAAGTGGAGTCACACATGGTCTTGTGCCAGTTCCTCAACTGAGTTTATAGTAGACGGAAGAGTAATCTGATTGTGATCCAGCATACAAATACAATGCTTTCATAGCATCATCTGCTCTACCATTCAACCCCTTTAAATAATTTAAGAAGCGAAGACCAGACAATTTACTATACTTCCAAGCCTGAGGACGTAAATTAATTATTTGCATTGCTTTATCTCTATCTGTTGGAAGATTTGCAGCATTATATTTTTTCAACAGATTGTATATCTCTTCATTGATTGCTTTTTTTACACTAGCAGGTGCATTCGAACGACACTTATTCCAATCTGCCTCTTTAGGAATACCTTTGAAACCTGCTTGTGTTAATACCTTTGCTACAACAGCACCTTGAATTTTTCCTTGGGCAGCAAATTGACCTTTAAGTTCTAACTTCCAGTCACCTTTGTTTTCTCCACCAAAGTTTCTTGCCTGAAACTTTTGAAAGTTACCAGAACCATAGTAATAGTAAACATCCATTGGATATTGTTTATCACCCCTTCTTTTGTTATCGAATGTCAGATCATAGTGATGAAAAGATGCATTTAGTGATGCCTTTCTTTGAGCAGGTGTTTCGGCATTTAAAAGTCTTGCACTTGGACTGCCTCCCATTTTCTTCAAAGAAAATCCAACTAAATCTTTAGCAGCATTTCTCGCTTGAAGATACGAATTCAATTCAGAAATCGTGCCAATTGCTTTAAGGTCTGCAGCAATCTGTGCTTTCATACTTTTTCTAACTGCCCAGATGTCAGCAGGATTCCACTTATCTTCAGATGCAAGATTAGTTTGAGATTTTACTCTCTTAAATGCTTTAGCAATTGCACCATCATCAATGACTTTATCTCCTCTTACAAACTCATATGTTCCTGCAGAACCACCAAGAGTTCTCTTTATTAATGCACCACCCTTCATAGAAGAGTTCTTCCACTCAGAATCGAGTGCAAGAATTTGTTCAATATTTACTCCTGGTGTATCACTAAATGCTTGACCACATTTTAAATCTGCTTCCGATACAACTCTCAAATCTTTGCATTCATATATCATAGCAGCATACAAACACTGTGCAGACTCAACGATCTTCGTGACATCTGCGCCAGCACCAGAACCTCCAGAGGGTGGTTTAATTTGTAATCGAATTACCTTTTTATTATCGGTGTTTGCAATATAAACATCAATCTGATTATCTCCAGAAAGAACGTCTACACCTTCGTTTTGTAGTGCCTCAGTAATTTTTTTAGTTGCTCTACTTCTCTCTGCCTGAGAAACATAAACCTTTAAAAGAATTTGAACCTTTTTTCGGGATTCGGCATCTTCTATATTCTTTACATCAAAAGAGTAGTATGCATAATCTTCGCCGCCAAGTGCATCCATTACCTTTCTAAAGGTAGCAGTATTTGCTTCAGGAACTTTAAGTGTCATCTACTCTTTTTGACTATTTATTAATCAGGGTCTTGTCAAACGATAACGATACAACTTCAGTTTATTGACTAATTGATCATGGTCTGTTACTCCTGAGGCAATCTGTTCTCTTGCTCTTGCTACATCATGTGATGACATTGTATCCAATGCCTTAAGTAGATGATCAACTTCTTGAAGATTTAATGTCATTGGGTTAAAGATTTGTAGACTGCTTCGATGTGCATATTACCATGAAAATACCCTGCTACGATAATAGCAAGGGTACACAGAATGACACTAACCAACATCAGGACGGGGGTAATGGATGATGATGTACTCTTCGATACTTCCGTCTTTGTTTGGCATGGATTGTCTGTACCATTTGCAGGTGTCTCCATAGATTCTACAAACTTGGTCAACTTGCATCGTTGCAATGGTGTCCTTTTCTTTCTGGGTCATCATTCTTAGAGGGGGTAAAGGGTGTACGAGAGAGATTTTTAATTACAATGAAAGCATCTTTATTGTATTTACGAGTACCAAGTGGCGACTGCCACTTTTTATTATACTCTTCACCAACATCAATACCAGAAACTTGAGTTCCAGCAATCTCTATGACGATGTTGTCGTGACTAGGGTCCCACCCGAGATCTTGGATCATAGCAGGTAGATTCTCTTGTGTCAATCTTTCGGACATAATATCAAATAGGAATCAAAGAGAGCATTTTTTGAGGTTTCATAGGTTCGACACAGATATCAAATCCTAATGTTATCCTCGGTCCAGGATAGTCATCCTGAACAACAACTTTGTGTTGTCTATAACCAGGACCAATGTATATATTACCGATTTCATTTTGTATTTCATAGTCCTCAAATACAGTCTTAGTATTCTTTGGATCTATACAAATATAACCATGATATTTAAATTCATGATTGTGCCATTTTAAAACCGTGTCTGGAGTATGATAGTTTAACCAACACTGCATCCACTTATATTTTCCTGGAACATATTCATGTATAATACCTTTCAATTCAAAAAACAATTCTCGGAAAAGTAAATTAGGAGATGTTAATGCAAAGAAATTATACAACCCATAAGTCCATGTAGAATCTTGACCATGAAAAACATCTTGATGTGTCTCATATGCTTTGTGTATTAACTTAACCATCTCATCTTTATTGTCGATGATTAATTGAGATTTGTAGATTTTATAATCATCCATGAATCTTTAAGTTAAATGATACCGCAATACGATCGCTATCAAGTTCATTACTATCTACAGAGTGGGGTAAATGAGATGGAAATAAAAGTAGTCTACCTTGGACTGGGTGATATATACAATCATCCCGATAAAATTTATTAGGTAAACCATTCTGCAATAGAATAAAATCTTCCCACTCAGATCTCCAAAATCGTATACATCCATGATTTAAATCAGATGCACACTTAACATAGTAAACTCCAGAGATAAATGCTCCAGGGTGTGTATGTCTTATATGACTCCCACCTTTTGGATTTATGTTTACCCAATAGTTATGGACATATAATTTTCGTCTGTCGCCTTCTTCAAGATATTCAGATTGAAAAATAACATTTGATGCTTTAGTAATTTCTTGAATCAATTGAAGTAAATTTCTCTGATTGATATTGAAGTCAAGATCATTAGATTGGTATCCATTTCTTGTACTGCAGATTCTACCTTTAGGTTGAAGATTCTTTACTTGATAACACTCATCTGCAAGTGCATCATTATTGAGATCTAAGTCAACCCACCAGACTGAAGTTGGAAATATATTCTCAGTATTTATTTTACTATCTTTTGACATGATAGAACTTACTTTCCAACACCATAGTCACCTTTCTTTCCACTCTCTGATTCGAGTCTACGGATATCATCATGCAAGCGATTGGTTGCATGAAGTTTTTTGATTGCTTCGCGAACCTCATCAGTCTCTTCCCACTCCCAAGTGTCGCTGCCAATAGTCGTAGTTTTTTTAGTCATAAGTCAAAGTCAAAAGCGATAGTGTATCTTTCAGTTTCTTCATGCACAGGTGCAGAATGAAATATGTGTGCTGGAAATACAACTAGAGTATTCTTTGGAACATTGATTTGGAAATCTTTTCGTATACCTTTAAATACTGTTCCAGGTCCGTCATCAAAGTAGTACACACATGTATATCTATGCGGATGAGTGTGCCAGCAATAATGATCAGGATATCCCTTCCTTGTATAGTTTAACCAACAGCGTTCTATACTATTATCCATTCCACAGGCGTGAAATAATTTAGATAGATCTACTTCTCTGTGTATATTTGATGGTGTTTGAAGTCCTGGAAAATCACCAATGTCATTCCAGTCTTTTAGATACGGTTTTGTTTTTTCTAGAATACTCTGACGTTCTGAATCTGTGTATATGTTGTAGTAGAATTTGAAATCATAGAATATTCTAAGCAAAACATTCTGAATCACACATCACCTTCCTGACGATTCTCAGAGAAGTGAACATCAAATGTACCATCAGGATAACGAGCAGAGAGTTTCTCCACATTCATGGCAAGAACTTCATCGAGACTAATGTCCAGACCCATACATGCTTGAGCAACATACCACATGATGTCACCCAGTTCACGCTTCAGGTGAAACAGGTTATCTTCATTGACAGGTTTGCCTTGAAAGACAATCTTTTTGACAATCTCAGTGAACTCACCTGCCTCAGCACACATGCCTACAGATGCAGTAAGCAGTCGCTCGGTAGGAAATCCCTGACCTTCAAGTTCTTGAACACGATAAACGAATGCTTCGTGATCTTTGCTTTGTTGCGACGTAACCGCATTGACGAATTCAACATACTTAATAGGGTCAATCATACTTTAGATCTTGGAACGTTTTCTTTGCTGTAAATTTTTTAACTAGGTCAATTTGCTGCTCAGGTTGACCCGAATCGACTAGATCATCTTGAGCAGATTCCTCCACATCATACAACCTCATCTTCGCTCTGTCAATACCCACACAGAATCTCTTGTAGGCAGTCAGGTCATTGTATCTATTCTTCAATTGCTTGACCATGATCTGATTCATGCCCTCAAGCTCCTCCGTGCTAATAAGGGCAAACATAAGATCAGCAGTAGCAGGGAGACCAAAGGATTCACTAGTGTCAGTAAGGTCAACATCAGTGCTACCGTAACCTGAACGAGTGGTCTGCGTAGCACTGATAATAGGTACGTTGCATTCACACGCGAGACCACGGAGCTCCTCAGCGATTGCTTTGACATAGGTGTAAGAGTTGACAATGCTCCCTTTATATCTTTGGGAAGCACAGATATTGAGGTAATCCACAAAGATAATATCGGGTCTAATAGACCGCTTAAGAGCAAGATCACTAATAAGAGATTTAAAATGTCCGACATGTGCAGAAGCAGTAGGATACTCTTTAATAATTAGCTTGCCTTGAGTCTTCTTTGAGAGATTTGTTATCTTTTTCTCAAACATCACCTTCGGAAGATCCGCGAGCTGTTGTATCGGGACGTTGAGAAGATTTGCGTCAATGCGTTCAGCGATCTTTTCCTCCGCCATCTCCATCGTGATATAAAGGACGTTCTTCCCCTGAAGGAGCGCCGAGGAAGCACAGTGGCACATAAACAAAGACTTGCCCACCCCAGTACCAGCGAGTGCGATATTGAGAGTTTTGTTAGGAAGACCACCCTTCGTAATCTTATTGAAGAGTGAGAGGTCAAACGGGATTTTATCTTCTTTACGATGGTAGAAATCGTACCTTTCTTGAGCGTCCGAGACATAATCGTGTCCTACGTGTTGATCGAATGACACCCCGAGTGCTTCAGAAAGAATCTGTGGAATAGCACCTTTATCACGTTTGGTGTCCTGTCCGTCAGCAATCTTGACACTTTCCATAAGAGATAGGTAGATCGCACGCTCTTGACACCACTTTTCTGTAGCATCCACGAGCCAATCGTAGTCTGCGGGATCATCGGAAAGGACATTCAAAACTCCAATAACTTCTTGAAATTGATCTTCAGTGAGATCAGTTCGTTCTTGACATTCTATAGCAACTGCGTTGAGAGATGGTAATGTATCATACTGACTGATGTATTCATGAATCTCCAAGAAGATTATCTTATATTCTCTGGCAGTAAAGTAGTCCTGCTTGAGAAATGGCAGCACCTTGCGAGCATATTTTTCATAAAAGACAAGGTTGCTTAGGATAGTGACTTCTAGATTCATTGAAGATAGTGCAAGTAGGTTCCGAGAATGTATTTTTTACCTTTTACTACGGGTCTTCCAGCATGACGATACATCCAAGTAGGTGGGAAGACTAGTATTCTAGCACGTTTCGGGGTGATTGTGTGTGAAAGTTTTGGGAATTCTGTAGTGCCGCCCACCTCTACGTCATTTAAGTAAAGGAAGCATACCAAAAATCTACGAGCAGAGTTGTGATCACCTACATCAACATGATCAGCAAACTCGTCTGTCGAATTTTCACGATAGCGTTTGACTCTAAACTCCTCAAAAGCATATTTATCAGGAAAGTCTGGACCTAAATCCAACTCATCCATATATCTACTAACAGCTTCAATAAACATAGATTGAACCTGTTTTTGAATGGGCATCCAAGTAATGCTCTTCTTCATGTATTGCTGAGAGATATTCATCTCAGTAAATGTAGGTCTTTGAGATCTGTCAATATAAATTTGATTGTCTTCCTCTGCCTCAAAAGAGTCTACAATTTGATCGCAAATAGTGTCATCACAAATATCATCATACACTTTGATATAATCTGTGAGTTTCTCACAAGGTTTGATAAAATCAGTCAGACTTGTTTCTAGAGGATTAACTACCATAACGAAACTCCTGTGCTGCTGCCTCCTCCAACTGTGCCATTACTTCTTCGGTGAAATACTTCTGCGGATCAGAGAGAATAGACTTAGGGTAAACAGTAGATTCACCAACAACGATCCGATTCCCCCGCTTGGTGAAGACTCCGTATTTCTCACCCAGTTCCAGTAGTCCGTAATACCTGTCCAGTCCACGGTCGTAATAAAGACGTGTTTCAACTTGTGAGTTCTCCTTCGTAAGACGAGATTTGTGTGCTTTACACTTAATGATATTACCTACAATTTCAGTGCCATCCTTCTCCTTCTTCTTAGACAGATAGATGATAGTAGAAGATGCATACTTCAGACCAGAACCTCCACCCATTTCTTTGGTGGGAATGTATGATCCGATGACATCATAGGTATGATTGGTGACCAGCATGGGTACGTTTGCCTTGCCCAGTTTCAGGGTGAGCACACGGAATGCACCTTTGATCAACTGACTCTTGGTCATGTCACGAACCTGCTTGTCAGCAGCAACGTCTGCAATCTCTTTCTCAGTAGAAAGCATACCGAGAGAGTCCAGGACAAACATCAAAGGTTTACGATCAGCAGCATCCTGCTCCATATACTTGTCAAGGATACGACAGGACTGAGTTCGGAACTGTTCGATGGTTGCAACAGGTACAATCATCATACGATCTGCAGCAATACCACGATCCTCAATCATCTGCTTAGAAATAGCAGACTCAGATTCAAAATAAATTACACCAGCGTCAGGATTGGAATCGAGAAAATGCTGGACAATGCCGAGACAAAAGAAAGTCTTGCCAGTAGACGACTCTCCTGCAATAGCGGTAATCTTATTTCCAGGGACGCCACCGTAGATTGAGCCAGATACCAAAGCATTAAAGATGTAACTGCCAGTATCAATGAAACCACTGGTATCTCCCGCAGCAACACCATCGCTAACAAGTCCTGCATATTCATTGCCAATTTCCTTTGCTACATCCTGTAAAAAATTCACTCTTTAACCTCCAATAATGATGTGATGTAATTAGAACGTTTCATGGCACGTTCAAACCATTGTGCTTCTTTTAAATCACCAAATGATTTTTCTTCTCTTGGCGAAAATCCAAATGCATTTTGATAGGTGACTACAAATTTTTTTCTGTTCATCCGAATAGGAACTCCAGTGATGCTACTTTTTCTGCTTGCCATCCAATCGTATCCATAATAACTTTAATAGGTTCAAGGAAACTCTTTGAGAATTGTAAGTCATAATCCACCTGTTTGTCAAGACCAAACTCTCTCGGGAATGTACCCAGATAACTGATCACATTCTCGTTGATTTTATTAGGTGTCTTCAAATAAACAAACTTAATCTTCTCTCCGTCTTGAATCAAGGGATACTTATGTGTCAGTTTATTTTTCTTATTATGGAAATTATACAACAACGCGCCACGCACATGGATAGGAGTGCCTTTACTATAGATCGTTGCTGGATTGGACCATTTATTTAGATTATTACAACCTCGTGGAAATGAAATATCTTCAACTGGCAACGATGTAAACTTTTCACGAAAATCTGCAATGAACTCTTGTGCCTGCTCCTCATCTTTATTCATGATCACAGTCATACAATCCCTAATAGCAGTACGACATGCAGCAGGAGTAGAAGACTTGACTGCCTCAAGACCCATGATTTTCAGTTTGGGTTTCTCATAGCGAACACCCTCGCTGTCCCAGACGTTGAGGATGTATCGCTTCTTAGCAGTCCAGATGCCCTTGTTAGCAATGTTCTCTCGCTTCATGAACATCTTCTGTTCATAGGCACCAACATAGTCTGCTAGTTCCTTGTAGGACCTGTCGATGAATGGTTCAATTCGTTCTTTGCAAGCAGTGTCAAGGAAGTTAACGATCCTCTCTTTAGAAATATCTGGGTCATTAAATACTGAGCGAACAAGTAGATCAAGACAGATATAGATGCTGTCAGTATCGGAAGCAATAACATAATCGTGGTCCTCCGTTTTAAGTAATTTGTTTAGGTATTGATTTACTTTCCCTTCAATCCATCTAATCGAGACTTGCCCGCTAAGAGTAATCGCCTCAGCATTTGCAAGATTGTAGTATCGAAAGTATTGGTTTCCGATGGCACCATAGGCACTATTAAGTTGGATCTTTCTTGCCATTTGGATGTTGTTAAATTTTGAGATATCCTTTTGTAGTGCCAAGGTCTCTGCAGGTGTGGTGGCATGTTCAAGAGCTTGCTTAGATTCAAGCATTCGTTTCTTGTAGATGGTACGTTCATCATAGATTTGCTGCATCATTTCTGGTAGGAACCCGTGAACATCCTTTCGGTATTGTGCTCCGTTAGCGCACACACAGTGCTCACCGCTAATGTCTAGCGTTTCCTCAAGGATTCTATCCACCGTTGCGCTGGGATGTCTCGCGTCGATGAGTGTCTCTGGGGAAATATTGTACTGCATAATAAGATGAGGATACAGACTATTGAGGTCAAAACTGACAACCCAATCATACTTTCCAGGAATCGGTTCCTTGACGTATGCTCCTGCATATTTTTCATCCTTCTTCGCACCTTTACGAGGGGGAACAACAATATTACGTTCACTTAGATAGTTATAAATCATCGTGTCCCACATACGGACTTGACTATACACATCTTCAAAGTTCACCTTCGCATCATAAGACATAGTGATTGCTAGTTCAAGCAACTTCATCTTATCTTCCAATCTGTCAATCAGTTCAACGTCTTGGATGTTGTATTCCATAAACTTCTGCCAATCTCGGGTATAGAAATCCTTGAAGTTTTCGTATTCAGAGTGATCAACTTTTCGCTGCCCAAGTTCGACGAAAGCGATATGGTCAAGTCTGTAAGATTCTTGATTTGAGTATGTAAACTTGCGATATAGATCCAGATAGTCAAGAATGTTGACACCAGAGATATCGTAAGCATAATTTTTACGCCCTTGGACATAGACCTCCCTCTCATTTGCACGATTCCATGGGGAAAGACTCTTCATCCACTTCTCCCCAAGCACACGATTAACCCTACGGGCGATGTATGGAACGTCATATAGATTCACGTTCCAACCCGTAAGGATATCAGGTGTATTGTTTGACCACCAGGTGATAAAGTCTTCTAGCATTTCGTTCTCAGTCCAGAAAACTTTATACTCAACACCTTTAGGCGGATTAAATTCACGCATTGCCCAGCAGTAATACTGCTTTGTCACCATATCTTTGATGGTGATGGACAACATCTCTTCTGCTGCTTCTTCTACATTAGGGAATCCATTCTCACACTGAACCTCAATGTCCAGTGCATAGATTTTCATCTGACTGATATTATAATCAACTTCATTAGGATATTCTTGAGCGATAAATTGATACACAAATCTCTCATACCCATGAACTTTGAATCCTTCAATGCCATCATACTTAGCAATGAACTCTCTCGCTTCACGAGCAGACTCAAACTTTACTGGACGGACATTATCACCCTCTAGTGTCTTGTATTTCTCTTCCCTATTTGAAGTTACAAACAGGGTAGGACTAAAATGGGTACGAGACTGGACTGGTTGTCCATCCTCATACCCACGATAAAGAATCACGTTTCCTGCGAGTTGCACATTGGTATAGAACCTACTCATTCGCTGCCTGATACTCCTTTGCAATTTGCTCTGACGGATCCACTATAGTCAAGATTGACTCAGATGTCAAGAACAAATCACGCTGTGAAGCAAAGGCGGGGAATGGTACAAGTTTACCTTCAGGTGTAATACTGAAACATTTTTCAACAAGAACAGATGGTTCTTCATCTAACTCAGTCACTTGACCGATAAGATACTCACTCCTGTTTGTCATCAACAGGATCTTCAGGTTCGATTCCATTGGTAGCTCCAACTAATTCAGTGTACTTAGTGACTACATCATCATGCGTTTCATATGCACTAATGATTTCATCATAGCGAACAATAATTTTTTGTTCTTTTGCAAGAGGTGCGTAAGGTTCCATCGTAATTTCAGGATTACTGAGTTTATGGATGTTGCCATCATCGTCCTCAGCAGACATTCCTTCAGAAATCCAAACCGTGTATGGTTGAATCAACTGATAACCAAGAACTTTGTTCTCGCCTTCTTGACTAATCTCACGAATGTCACAGATAACGTCTTCACCGTTTCTTGTTCTTACGACTCTTACGCTCATAACTCCTCCTTTCAATTTCGTTTACTGCTTCCTTAATAATATCCTTGAGGATTTTATCTTCGGTTGTATTTTTTTGTTCTGCGATGGGTCTGACATGCCGCAGAAGTTCTTCAGTATAGGATGCTGGTACTTCAATTGTCAAGAGGTCAGTTTCACCATCATGGTTATTTGGTTTTAAATTTACATATACATTCATAAGTATACCTCAAACAAAAAGAGACCCCAAGGGTCTCTTTAGTTGTATACTATATATCAATAATCATCCAGGTAACTTTGACAGGTGTCAGGATTTTTCTTACACCATGCTCTGACATAAGAATCAGCATCTTGTTCCATAGTGTAGTGAGCGTGATTGTGTGCTAGTCCTATCACAATCAAAGTTCCTACCAGCAGACCATTAAACAGAGTCACTGGATGACTCAACACTCGGAGTATCTTGGATATCATAGACTTTGAGTTTCTGGTGGTCAGGAATAATTCTTCTCAATTCTACCACAAGCAATCCATTGCTGAAAGTAACTGTGCCGATCTCGACATCATCCGACAAGTTGAAACCTCTAGCGAAGGTACGAGTGGAAATACCTCTGTGCATGTATTCCTCTTCCCCTTTAGTCTTCGCTGCCTTAGACCTGATTAGGAGGACGTTACTCTCTGTAGAGACTTCAAACTCATCCTTCGACCAACCAGCAAGTGCTACTTCAATCCTCCATTTGACATTTGATTCCTGCACTAAGTTATATGGAGGATATGATTCATTAACACCACCCATTCCATATGAGTGGAGTCTGTAAAAAACGTCATCTAGTCCGACACCATATCTTTCTGCAGCGTCTACGATGGCACCAAGATCTTTCGTGGTGAACTTCTTAAGTCCAGTCATTTGTTATGCTCCTTTAATAAGCGAGTTTGATTGTGTGGTCCCCGAAGGCAACCGTATTATTTAATAGTCATACCTAGTAATATTTGGGTGTAGCATTCCGAACATGAGTGTAAGGTTTACCAGACCTACATATAGTAAGACAACAAATCAATGGGCAAAATGAAAAAATTCATTCCCTTTGCAATGATTTTATTGACAGCGAGTGCAGCAAATGCTGGTGGACTTGTTACCAAACATGCAGCGAGTGTCCAACTGACTGTTGATGCTGCAAGGGCAACCTCATCGAGAATCGGAAGTTCGTTCAGTATTTCAGGATCAAATATTGATACTACGGACGGTAATACTGCTCATACAGTTTCTGCTGGTACTATCACCTCTGGTGTATACAGTCCTGGCACGATTGCAGCAACACAGGATACTGCTGGTGCAGCATTTAGTTTCTCCCAGTCTTATACACAGGCTGACGCAGTGCCCACAAGTGCTGCAACTGTAGGTGCTAATCCAAACTTCGGTTCAGTTACTTCTTACTCGGCAGGAACTAAAGATACTTTAGCAGGTACTGTAACCAGTGCAGGTGTCCTTACCGTAACCGCTGGTGGAGCTGGTACTACGGCAATCGGACAATACGTCTCGGAGATCACTGTAATTGATTGAAGGAGGTCATGATGACTTTTGGAAAGACAATACTTTGGTCTGTCCTGTCTGTGGTGGGTGTAAGTGCCATACTTGCTCCTGCCCAGGCGGTCCCCGTGGTCCCGAACTTCACACAGGGCTCAATGACGAGCCACACGGAGACAACATCAAAGATAACCGAGACCATAAATTCAATGGACTACTCGACGGGTTATCAATACTCAGTGACTGGATCAGGCGTCACAGCATCTGGTCAACTATCCCCAGGAACAGGGAGTAACAACGTAACTATTAACGGCGTGACATCATCATGGACAAATGTAACCAGCAAACCTCAGTTCACACAGACAACACCAGGGGCAGCATTCCAGTTCACCGAAACTCTGAGTTCTCCAGGTCTGCAAAATCATACAATTATTCAAAGAGAGACAGAGGTTACAAGCATAACCGACACTACAAGTATCTTCTCCCAGTAATTGCTGCTCTAGTAGCATCACCTGTAAATGCAGAAACCATTGGTGGTGTATCAGCAACAGCAAGTCCAATCGCGAATAGCTCTGGCTCGGTGACTAACCAGGCAATTCAGGTTTTACAAGGTCCATATATCACTAACACATATGGAGGAGGAATTCAGTGTCAGGGTCCCACTGTTAACTTCACACCGTATGTGACAGGAACTGCAAGTATGCAAAAACCATACGAAGCATACTTCAATGATCCAGTGTACGATGTCACTGATAACTTCGGTGCTTTCGATGCTGATGGAAATGAAATTGGGGATGGAATTTTAGACAATCCTGGCGACGTATTATTCTACAAAAAAACTAGAACTGCACAGAAAGATAACTACAGTATTGGTGTAGGTTTCTCTGCAACTTGGTCTAGACCATTAGATAAAAAATTACAGGAACAATGTAAAGAAGCAGCAGCAACTCAGATATCACACATTCAACAACTGACTGCCAATAAGAGACTCGATTTTGAGATCGCGAGACTTAAGAATTGTGGCGAATTGATGAAGGCTGGAATTATGTTTAAACCAGGAACAAGATATGCTGCCGTATGTGCAGATGTGATGGTAATGAATACGAATGTGATTGCTCCTCATGCACATGAGATTCCCCAGCAGTATGAGTCAGTACATCCTACTTCTTCAGGGGACGAACAGACCTCAACTTCTTCACAGCCTCATTCCTCTGACGCTGCTCTGCTAGGCGCTCCCCTTTCGACTGGACTGGGAGAGTCTTCCCCCTTAAGGTCGCAATCTTCTTCAGTACCTTCTTCACAGTCGGTTTCACCACTTTTAACAAAAGATCAGCAAGAGGCTTTGCGAGCAGTGCAGAGGTCGTCGCTACAACAGCGATTGAAGCGGTAGCAGTTACCTTTCCTGCATTAGGGATATTGACAACAATCTGATCGGGGATGGTAAGTTGTTCTGTTACCATCAGACATTTCTTACCGACCAGTTCATAACCAGTAATCTTTTTATTACCCTCTAGGATCTTTCCTACAGGGTTCAATAACTCCTGTTCTCTAGTGGGACATTTTGGAATTGGAGGTTTTGTATCTGTTTTTGCCTCTGGTGCTTTTACTTCTGGTTGCTCAGGAGATTTAATTGGTGGTACAGGTGCTTTATATTCAAACTTTAATTTATCTTTGTTGTAGTCCATCGGATTAAATGATGGCATACCAGCATCACAATATACCTTCACACCTTTGGGATCATCTTCATTGAGGATCCCACTTTTTTCTTTACTAGTATTTTGTTCATGTGCTTCCACACATCCAGGCATGTCTACAATAGGAACACCCACCTGCTCCGTAATTGGAACAGATGGGGGAACTGCCTGAGGTGGACTTGTAACCCACCCTGGTGGTTGATAAACCTGTATATCAGGTATGTTCACATTATCAATACCAATATCTTCAATCATCAGCAATCATTAAATACTTCACCAACTTGTGAACCAACTTCAGAACCAACTTGCTGACCCAAAAGAAGTGCCCAACCACCTGCTAACCATCCAACGTAAGGGATGCTAGCGAGAGCAGGAGCGGCAACACCAGCAGCGATAGCACTACCTGCCATTGCACCTTGTGACCGTGCTCCAGCGTCCGCCACGATGCACTCGATGTCTTTTGCAGACTTTCCCTCACCTAGCGTTGCAGCACCTCCCATGTTCCTCACACCTTCCATGGTGTATTGATCAAGGCGAGATTCCTTACGGTCCTCAAAGGTATCAGAACCACCAAACAATCCTTTCTTGTTTCTAGTTTGTACTAAATCAACAGATCTTTCGGACTGTAAGACTTTAGGATCATTTGCTTTATATTCAATACTATACCCATCCTTACCTGCTTCAATTTTGTAGGAAGAATATGGAGTACCGCGTGGAATATTGATGGTTGGAACTTGATAAACCTGTTGTCTACCTGGTTGTCTAATAACATATCCAAGCAAACCAATATGTGCCACAGCAAATAGTCCACCAACAGTTGCAGCAGCAATCTTTAATTTATTCATGGCATTGTCCTAGTAGTCACTTTGGGAGTGACAGGCACACCAGGAATAGCACCACCTGTCGTTGCTGGTAATTCAGGCATAGAGGCATCAAGAATGTCAGGAACTGCATCAGTGATAGCACCGATAGCACCACCTGCTAATACATCTGTAAGTTCTTTGATGAGTGCATCTTTCTGAAGATACACATAAGTCCCACCACCCACGATGCCTACGACACCAGCGAATGACAGGACTGCTAATACGTTAATAATTTTTTGCATGGTATTACATTTTGTAAGTGTCATCTGTAGTGATCTTGATCGGTGCTTGCTCAATTCTAATTGTTTGAGCAGGTGCAGACTCTTTTGCTGCTGCGATCAATCTCTCCATATCTGCCTTAGAGATGCCTCCACCACCGTTGGCGGCAGCTTGTGCTCCTTTTTTAGCAGTCTGGACCCCGAACGTAGCTAAAACCCCAGTAAACACCGAGGCTATGAAAGTTGGATCGAGATCTTGTTTAGGAATCTGAAGTGCAGGTGGCAGATCTACATACGCTAATGTGAGAATACCACCCGACCATATCAAAATTCCCAGTCTTACAAACGTAGACAGAATAGCCAACTGTTCTTCTTTGTCTTCAGATGCCTCTTTGAGTTTGCTAAAGATACCTTTCTTTTTCGGTTCTTCTTTTTTAACTTCTTCGGACATATAAACAAAGCATGGCAGCTCTATTTAGGATTCTGAAACTTGCCGCTTCTTACCGATATTATACTTAGACTCAAGGGTCCAATCACCCTTTTCTTTATATGCAATCACTTTGATTTGACTCAGAGGCGCTGCATCTGTGACAGACTCTTCTTTTACAATTTCTACTAGTCCCCAGTCAGACAGCAGTTTGATGATACGGTTACGTCTCTGTACATCATTCTCAGAAAGGTTTGCTTTCTTGCCGTCAAGAGCGAACAACTCTTTGAAGTGTACGATGTAATACTGTCCTTTCTTATGAAGAATATGGCAGGACTGAAATAATTTCTTTTCCTTTCGAGATGCAACACCAATACGGGTAAGAGTTTCACGAACCTTCAGGAAGTCATCTGGTTCCTTCAGGTTTACTTCTACCATATCATTTTTCGTCCATTGAACTTCCTTAAGTTCACTCATCGTTTCTTACCCCCTTTATTCAATTTGTCTTTAATAACTATGAGTTGGTTTTCGGTAAGAATCCTGAGTGCTTGCATAGCTTTCTCGGTTGAATAACCATAGAACTCTTTGACAAGTTCAATATCCTTCACCTTTTCTTTTTTACCCCAAGGAGAAAATCTCTTACGGGACCTGACGGTATTTATAAAGAAATCGTATTGAAGTTTCTTATCAAGATTAGGATACTGATTCATCTCATTTGCGTACATCACAGTATCGATGTGTTGAGACATACACTTGTTAATTACAAACGGGGGATAGTTCTTTTCCCAAAGAGGATCTTCATCCTCCATCAGATTTTTCTTTGTCAAATTGATGGTGTTTAGATAATCCTTTAGTGGATACCTTTCATCGTAACTCATAATACTCTTTCTTTAAAATGTTGGATCTTGTGAGAGCGTCTACAGTTTTATATACTTCTGATCTTCTATCGAAAAACGCATCCCTACACCACCCAGTAACTCTAACATAATGCAGGAAGAACTGAATATAAGATTCTCCAGTATACTTTCCCTCTCTCCAATGATCAGCAATACATCCAAGATACATCACCGCATCACCTGGTTCTAACACCAAACAATGACTCTCATAGTAAGGAGTTTCTATACAAAATTTCCACTCTTCATCACCTTCAAGATGCAGTGTTAGAGATATTTCACATGCTGCCCTATCAATATGACGAACTAACTCAGAACCATTTTTATAAATTCTACCAAAAACATATGTTGGTAGTACAGTTTCACCACACAACTCAGATATTCTAGGACAAAGATTACACAAAAGTGCTAGTTGATCATCAGAATTACTCCAAGCGTCTGCATTAGAAACCTGATCATCATCTCCAAATCCAATCTCTTCTTGAAGATTTTTATATCTACGAGCAAGTTCTTTAGCTTCTTCAGGGGGAATGAAGTTTTTTATAAGAACATAATTATTTTCTAAAAGTTCTTGATTCATACAACATAATTTAAGAGGAGAAGTTCTTTACGTTGTTGCTGTTCTTGCATGTATTCGCCAACAGATCGCATGGTATATGTATGATCATACTCGTAAGGTTTCCAATCAATAAACCTACTTTTAATAAGATTAGAAGAATTATAGGAGATCATTTGATCGCACTTAAATTTGTCACAGTCATAGAAAAATCTATCGTGATCAAATCCTCTATGCATATTACCTTTTTTACCATAAAGGTTTGTCTTGATATCGTATGGAGGATCTAGATATACAAAGATATCTCTTTCATCAGTCAGAAGTTGCTCATACGACAAGTTAGTAATTTGCCATTTTTTGATGAGTTGAGAATAGTAGGGGAGTTTCTCGATTCCTCGCATACTAAAGTTTGAGTCTGACGCCTGCTTGCTGAAGGAGGAGGACTCAGTGAGACCAGAAAAAGAGCACTTGTTAACAATATAGAAAGCGACAGCACGAGCCGTAGGGTCACAGCTTCGGGGGTCCTTCCCGAGATACTCTTTAGACTCCAGGAAAAGATATTTTGCCGAAGCGGGGTCAGGGTGCCTTTGTTTAAGTTGGACAAGTTGGTTCTTAATTTCATTGCCATTCAACTGGAGTTGCTTCCAGAACGTATAGAGCGGTTCATACAGATCATTCACCCAGATATCCAAGTGAGGATACATCTGCGAAACATACAATGCCACAGAACCACCACCAAGGAAAGGTTCACGAAACTCTTTGTAGTCAGAAAAAAGTGGAAAGAACTCTGCCATCTTTTTGACAGCACGAGACTTACCACCAGGATAACGAAGGGGAGTTTTCAAAGAGGTCATACAATCAGTTTTTTCTCAGGGAGGACGATGTTGTTACCAAAGATTTTATCATACTGTGCAACCACTTCGGGTGCAACCTCAACAGAATAGATAACATGCTTCATATCCAAACCAATCTCAGGATGATCTGGATCAATAACAGTTGCCCATGGCATGAATCCCACCTGTCCTTGTTGAGGAATAACTAGAAGAGCATTTTTGATTGTGAGAATACCATTACTAAAGTCAGTAACTTCAGCAACAATTTCCTCGCCAGTAATCATTCGAATCAATTTTACGTCAATCATAATCAAAGAAATGTGTATACAAGAACTACTCGTCTATTGGATGTAGGAAGTTTGTGTTGATGGAGACCTTCAAAGATGTAGATATCATCCTCTTTACCATAATAATCATCCTGACCATAAACCATGGTAGGTCCACCATTACAATCTGTAAGATAGACAAGCATATTGGTATGAGGAAAGTCGTGATCGCGATGTAATGGACTTGGTTGAGTATTTCCAGTAGTGGAAGGTAGAGTCAGATTTGCATTTACTCTATACAAAACTCTCCATGGTATCCCTTTCTCTTCACAAATGTCACAAAAAACTTTTTCTGCTAAAGGAAGAACACTAGATTCTGGAACTGCATATGCTTTATTATCACCAGGTCTATTTAAAAGAACATGTGAGAAAAATGGAAAATTATTTACATCTGTCTGACCCTGACTATATTGACCTCTAAGAGCATCTTTAATAAAGAACCAAGGAAACTTTTCACCAAGTACAAGATTTTTTAATTCAAAATAATTATCTGTCATTTGAAATTACATTCCAACATCAACTGAGTCAGACAAGCAAGAAGATTAATCTCTTGGTCTACCACAAAAGCAGACTTATACTGATACTCAGCAATAATAAGCACAGCAGCAGCAACACTAGGACCATCCATCACACCAGATAGATTATCATAGAGTTTACGCATGATAGAGGTGGGATCAGAATCAAGATTCTGTGTCACCCACTTCTTCACGTCATTGAACTTTTTATTCTTAAGTGCTTCTACAAGACTGTCTACGTTGGCATCACCTAACGTCGCCAGAATGCCAGTGTCAATAGACCCTGTGCTTGCGTATCGCTGCAACTCATTGAGGGTTCTTCGGAAGTCAGGGAAGTATTTCTGAACGACCTCTGCCACAACTCTAGGTGCGTAGGAGACCTCCTCGCGTTTGAGGATATCTTGGCAACGATTGAAGAAAGATGCCGCCAACTCTTGTTTAGTGCTTCCACGAACATTGAATTCTACGACAGTCGTCCTACTATGTAGCGGTTCGATGATCTTGTTCTTGAAGTTACAAGTAAAGATGAATCTACAGTTCTTCTGAAACTCCTCAATTGAAGCACGGAGTAGAAGTTGAACATCAGGCGTTGTATTGTCTGCCTCATCAATGATAAGAACTTTGTGCTTGCTAGAAGAAGTGAGAGACACAGTACTAGCAAAGTTCTTTGCCTGATTGCGTACAGTGTCCAGGAATCGACCTTCATCAGATCCATTGATAACATAGTAATCTGCTCCCAATTCGTGGCATAATGCCTTAGCGATAGTAGTCTTACCAACACCAGCAGTTCCAGACAGAAGAAGATTGGGAATCTCACCCTGTTCAATGAAACTCTGGAAGGTTTGTTTCACACTGGCAGGAAGTATACAGTCCTCAACTTTCTGAGGACGATACTTCTCTACCCATAAAAAATCATTCATCAGTTGTTAGGTTCCAGAGCAATAAAATATTTGATACCATCGCCTTGAAAGAGAGCGACGTTTTGCTTGCTGATAGTCACATTATAATCACCCGCAAGAAGTTTGAGATTCTCAACCTTGAAGCAATAACAAAATTCTTCATCGCTAGTTCCAACTTCAACAGAGTAACTGTTAGAAGTATCATTCTTCTTATCAGTTACACACAGGTTCATAGTACCATCATCACTGAAGAGGCACAGATCAGGAAGTTGATATACACTAGCAGCACGTTGAAGTTGCTGTAGAACACCCGCTTCAAGACGGAACTTCACATCCTCAGAAGGAATATTGATCTCTTTCTCAGGAGGTTGAGTGATAATATCGGGGTCAGCATAGAAGAAACGAGTCTTAGACTTACCACGCTGATCACTCACAGTGACGTAATTGGACTGGGTAGTATCGATCTTTGGCGAATCAAAGAGAGACAAACCGCCCAAGAATACACCCAGATCGTAAATAGAAATCTGCGTATCAAACGATTCTTCAACGTCAGCGATAGCAAGAATATTCTTGTTGATGCTGAGAGTAGCAACTTTATTGCCAGGTTTGATAACGATTGATTTATTGATAGAACAAAAGTTCTTAAGGACTTCAATAGTAGATTTAGAAATTACTGTCATCGATTGGGATACTCTTCACGGTTTGCAGATTGGTCACTGAAATGTAGCAGCAACAGTCCATAATGTAGGATCTTAATAATGTCACGACGGGCAGTGCCCTTCTTGTCATAACGAGAGGCATACTTCAGAATGTTGGATCTGCAGAATGCCTCAGCATCACCACAGGCATCAATCAAATCTAGCGTCTGAATCTTGTCAGTTGCATAATGTTGATTGTAAGTACCTGCGATATAATCTCGGAGCTCCTGTAGGAGCGCCTCTTCATTGTACTTCATTGATCATTTAGAAGGTCAGAGTTTTCAGTATTATATTCGGAATCCTCACCTGCGTCAACCTTTGTATAAAGGTCAAGGAAAGATTGCTTAGTATCATCATCAAAGCGATTGATACACTTAGTGATAGCATCTAGACGATCACCGAAGATTTGATATGCCTGAACAATATGAACCAGACGACGAGTGGTAATGACCTCATCAACCCCACCGTCAAAGAACGTCTTACGGATAACACCTGCCCACTTCACCAAGTTCTCAGCAAAGTCGTCATCACAACCAACGTTCTGCAGAATCTTGGTTTCTACAGAAGCGACAGGATAATCTTGCTCAAAGGTTACGGGGAAACGCTCAAGGAATGCTTCATTAAGAATATTGGTTCCAACAAAGCGACCGTCATCGCTGCCTTTACCTTTAGTATTTGCAGTTGCAATAACATTGAATCCTTGAGCGGGTTTTACATATTTACCAATCTTCTTCAGAAAAACACCCTTACCCTCAAGTACGGATTGCAGACACAGGATCTTGTTAGATGCCAGGTCAATCTCATCTAGAAGCAACACAGCTCCCCGCTCCAGAGCTTCGATGACTGGACCATTATGCCAAACAGTGTCACCATTGACAAGACGGAAACCACCAATAAGATCGTCTTCGTCCGTTTCGATTGTGATGTTGACACGAATCAGTTCTCGCTTCGTTGCAGCACAGACTTGCTCAACAGAGAGCGTCTTACCATTGCCCGAGAGACCCGTGATAAACGAAGGGTAGAATTGACGGGAAGCAATAATCTTTTTAAGAGACTGAAAGTTACCAAACTGGACGTAGGAATCATCTTTCTCAGGAATGTAATTTACAGCGGATGTTGCAGAGGGTGCTTCATATGCCTGTTCAATTTCTTGAACGGTCAGGTTCCACTTGCCCGTACCTGATTTATAAGACTTCAGGCGTTTGCAAGCAGTAGCATAAGATACGTTCAACTGCTTTGCTGCCTCGCGAACATTCTCACAACCGACTTCGGTGCCAGCATTCGTAGTGAGATAACCGACAAGATCTTCAGTAGTAACAGGGTTTGGAGCGAAGGGCATTGGTTTTCTTTTGATTACTCTGTAATTATAGCAGAAAACCCTCCGAGTGGGAGGGTCTAGTGGACAGTTATTTAGGTGAACACTGCTGTCACCCAGGTAATTGTTGCTCCTGGGTTTCGTGCTAGTGCCACCTTCTTGGCATCATCATAGTCTTTGGCAATAACAATTTCTTCAAAGACCGTGCCTGCTTTGTAGAGTTGTACTTTACACTTCATGCGATCTGCTCAATAAATGCGTTAAGGATAGTTTTGTTTGTCATCTTAGATCCCATATGCTTTTTGAAAGCACGGGTCAATTCTGCTTTAGTAGCAACCTCTTTTTTCTGTTTAACTTCAAGATCTTGAGATCCCATACCAGTGTTTTTATCGGGCATATAGAATGCTTCTGTAAATCCTGCTCGTTCTTTGATTGAAGCAAAGCGTTCTTTTTTCCACTGCTTATCAATAGCATCCAGTTGATCACCAGCAAACTCGCGAACAAGTTTAGTCAAGTCACCTTTTGCACAGAGACGAATACCAACCCAGTTGTAATCAGTGATCTCGCGATAGAAGGATACGATCTCCTTTGTAGTTACATAAGGTTGATTTGAGATTCTACGAGTGTATCCAGTCTTAGGATCACGAAGGAAGAACACTTTGCCACGAGTGTGACACAGATACTGATAACGATATTCACCAGCACGATAGGAATGATCATCAGGAAACTGATGTACATAACTCATGGGATTTGCTTCACCATCAGTCAAACAAATAACATTGACTTTACTCACACGTTCAACCCTCTTAATCGAATTTACAATCTTACGAGTGCAATACACTGCCTCAGCAAGAGGAGTTCCACCAAGGGTATAAGGACTGTAGTGAGAAAGTCTCCATCCACCCATAGCAAACACTTGTGTATAAACAAGTTGCATAGACTTCTCTAGAGACTTTGCATTCTGACGTGACGAAAAGAATTCAAAAAGACGGAAGTCTGAAGCGATAGCAAGTTCACCAACATTCTGATCTGTAACACTGTTATCCATGTCGCTGTATCCATAACCAGACTGGAAAGCATACACCCTGAACGGAATACCAGATTTTTTACAGAACCAAATGAGATTGTAGGTTTGCTTCAGAGTGTCAAGCAACTGACTCTGCATAGAACCAGACCAGTCAAGATACATCACGAGACCGTGATTCTTACCTTCGGGAATGACAGTGACTTTCTTGAAGATGTCATCGTTATACTTGTAAGTGTGTAGTTTGTTAGTATCAATAACACCTGTCTTTGCAGTTGCAGCACGACGATATTCGTCTGCAGACTTCTTCATTTCAAACTGCTTGCACAGATAATTGACAGTCTTCTGAGTATCTTTCTTGAAAGAGTTGTAGTGATCTACAGCATACTGAACATGCTCTGACCAACCACTGTCACGAGTTTCATCGTAAAAGTGATTCTGAAGATTATATTGAGTGACGTTGAATGGAACGATGTAGTCTTCAACTTTAGGATCGGGGATAGAAAGATACACCCATTCCTTAGCATCATCATCTACAAGAGTTTCAAGTGCCTGAGAGAGTGCTTCATCAGTTACGGACTTAGTTTCATCACATTGATCGCCACCATGATATGAAGGGGTTTCAAGGTCTGCATCATCAGCAGTACGATCTTTACGATGATCTTTCTCAGGATCACTTTCAGTAGGCCAATCTTTTTCCTCGTCAAGTTCTGCGCTACTATCTTCGATGGTTTGATCAGGACTTTGCTGACCGTCAGAAGATTCGGGCAGTGGTGGCATATTCATATCTTCTTTGTTTTCTTGCTTCTGTGAGCAGAACTCATAAAGTTCTTTAGCAAGATCAACAACCTCTTGAAAGGTCTTAGTCTTTTCTGCACGATTGACCCATACCATCTCCTCGTCGGCAAATGGAATATTGGGATTACCCTTGAAGTAAAGATTGATGCGGTCAATCAGTGAGAGAGTATTGGGATCGTCATTCTTCACACCGAAGAAATCTTGCTCCCATAGTTCACGGTAACCCACAAAGAAAGAACGACGAAGACCAGGATAGGTCACTTTCATCATACGCTCAATACGAGCATCCTCCAAAACATTCACAAAATCCTTTGGAGCAGACGAGAAGTCTTCGTTAGGGGTATAGAGGGCGTGACCCACCTCATGCCCCACCAGGAGGTCATAGACGGTGCTGGAAGCAGTCTTCCAGATAGGCAGGATGAGCAGACGTTTATCAACGTCAAAACAGGCAGTGCTTACTTTGCGGTGCTCTACAGTAAGGTTCTCGGTAGCGAGCAGTTTGGCAAGCGTTCCTTTTACTTCCTGAGTGTTCATTCTCCTCCGTTGGTTACCTTGTAATTATAGCAGAGATTGATCGCATTGTGCAACAGGTGGGACAGTTTTCACATCGTCCCAATGCCGTACAGCGTTGGCAACGATAGCCACATTGGTAACCATGTAAGAAACAAAAATAAGGGTGCGTATGCCAGCAATAGTATCAGATTCTCTGTCTGTTTTTCCACTTTTTTCTCCCAATGCTTTCGCCCAGATTCTCCATGTACTCTTTCTCTTCACACAAGCATCCCTTTAGTATTCATAAAATGAAGTGTTTCTTTAAGAGTACCACGATGCTGCATTCCCAAAGCGATCATTGGATAAGATGCTTCTTCACCAAACTCGTCACGGAACTGCGACTCAGTAAAATCTTTATTGAGTTGATAAACAATAGTATCATCCATATGAACTGCTTCCATTAGAGCATGTGCTCTCTCGGATTCCATGTTGCCGTTGCTGTAGATAATTGCTTTCATTTGTCTTTGTAGGTGATTGAAATTTTCCTTGT
>Ga0209645_1000201_pt1 | contig 31964 bp, 38 predicted proteins | sample ETNvirenome_6_30_FD_184070 | JGI IMG/M metagenome (GOLD analysis project Ga0209645, IMG submission 184070) | Marine viral communities from the Pacific Ocean - ETNP_6_30 (SPAdes) (version 2) | ecosystem: Environmental > Aquatic > Marine > Oceanic | place: Pacific Ocean | collected 2013-06-19
TCTAAAAATTGTTGGATTTCTTCTTGTGTAGGTTTCATGTATATAATAATTTTCGTTTGTAATATTAGCTTCACTCTCTTGGTGAATTTTACTTAACATTAGTTAAAATATAAGAAACTATTTGTGGGATGTCAATTTAAATAATTCCGAAACTTTCTTGAATATTAATATATAAATCTTCTCTTACTGGGGCAACTAACTGTGTTCCGTCTGTTAAAAATTCAATTAAGAATTGACCTTGGTATCTTCCTGCCTCCATTACATCTGTGGGTTGCCACCTATAATAGATATAATATTCTGGGTCATTGATTGGGTCTATTTCTGTTTTTTGTACTATACCAGCAGCTTTATTCAAAATAACATATTCTCCAGTTTCTACTTTTTTCATAGAAAAACTTAACATAGCATTTTCTAAATTTTGGTAGAACTTTCTAAAATCGTTCCTACCGTCTTGTATTAATTGCATTTTTAATACTGGTTCTAAAGAGTCTTTTCTTATAAAAAATTCCATATGTGTGTTTTAATTATAAATACTGATTTTATTGTTTTACCATTAATATTCCCGCCACATTTAAAGGAGCAACTCCCGTTCCAGTTGTTTGATATAGGTCTCCAGTTGATAGTCCCCCAAGTGCAGCATTTGCCTCGTCCTGAAAAGCAGGGATATTTTTAAGATTCATTGTGCTGGCGGTAAATGAACCATCCATTTTAGTGTCTCCCGAAACATGTAATTTATAATTAGTGTCTGGATTAGGTGTTCCAACACCTAGTACACTAATATTATCAAAGTAAGATTTAGTTTCAGCTGCACCGTTTTCAATAACAAACCTTTCTATATCATTTGCACCCGCACTAGTACTATCTTTAGTATTAAATCTATATCCGACAGTATCGGTAACACCTAGGCCACTTGAATAACCGAGTAAAAAATCTATACCGTATGTCCTACTAGTGTAAATACTACTTCTAGTTCCCGCACCCGAACCAAAAGCGTTACTTTGTCTACTTATTAAGGTAAAACCAAAAGCGGAACTAGTATCAAATCTCCATCTACTATCATCACTTCCTGGTAAAAGAAAGTGTAGAAAATCTCCAGTTGCATCATTATCTCCCCCGATACCTATACCTGAAGAAGTAAAGGCTAACGAACCTCTATCGTTTGGTGTTTTACCCGCACCAATCATAAGTGTTGGATTTGTTGGTAGGGCACTATTAACTAAGTCTCCAACATGAACTTGTCCAGTATCTAAACCTTCTATGATATGATTACCGACACTATCTTGTACTAAAAATACCGTATCTGAAGTATTTGTACCTGAACTTGTTACAGTTAAACCACTAGTCACATTAAGTTCACCTGAAACTTTTGCTCCACCGTATGTAACTCTAAAACTTTCTTCCATAGTGGCTCCGTCGTATATTTGAAAGGCAAGTTCATTTGCGTTACCTGATGTACCGTCAAAATCAATACTTGCTCCAATGACACCACCACTACCTTTAAAACGTACTGTTGGAACATTTGCGTTGTCAGTCCTTTTAAGTGTTAGATGTGGAGTCGCACCTTCTATGTGTGCTTCATCTACTATATCAACACCATGACTACCCGTATCAAACTTTTTAACATTATTGTGGTAGAGTTCAACAGCTCCATCGGCAATACACTTAATCATATTTTCTGTAGACGAATCCTTAGAAATTATGACATTATTATCACTTTGTAGGTAGAGGTTTCCGGTTCCTGTTTCTCTTATTATTGAATGAGCTCCATTGTGAAATATCTTTAGGTCCTGAGCATTACCAAATCCCGCATAATTCTCAATATCACTACCATCAGCCATTAATGTACTTTTACCAAAAGTTGTTTCACCCTCTATACGAAGAGGCGTTCCTATAGTTACTGGACTACATCCAGAAATATTAGAAACCCACAATTCATTTATACAAGTAGCTGAAGTATTTCCTGTAAATGTTCCTCCTCCTGTTGAACCTGATGAGGTGGTAGTGGAAAAAATATCTAATAAATTTGTACCTCCACTGTATATATTACCCAGTATGTCGACATCACAACTAAAAACCGAACTTCCACTAACGACTAAAGTTGTATTACCAGATGTACACCCACTGTCATTACCTATAGTTACTGGTGAACAACCTATTATATTTTCTACACTTAGGGTTTTACCAGCACCACATATTTGAACGTTACCACCAAATATCGTATCTAAAGGGATTGTACCTCCTTGAAAGTTTTCTATGATATTTTTACATTTACAAGACATAATTTTTTATTTTATAAATAGTTTTTTACTTAGTTAAGTTGCCTATAATTGTAACTTTTGATTCTTTGGTGGGGTCAAATTTTACAATATCCACTTTTATTATATCGGTAGGTGTTGTTAAAAACGGTGTAGTCACTACTGTACTAGGACCTGTCCCCATGTTTTCTATTACCGTTATAGTGTAACTAATAACATTATCTACCAACACACCCGTAAATCTTGCCGACACATATTCTGGTGGTACTATAAATTGTGAAAGACTATCTACCGAAGTAGAATCTTGTCCTACAGCAAAATCTAGAATAATATCTAATGAGTCACAATCTCTTATGATTATAGCGGGACACGGACCACAACCATTTGTACAACCACCAGCACAATCTACTAAGTCATAACGGTCTTTATTTACTAGGAAATTATGAAATATTTCATCTACACCTAGTGGTCGAATGTAGTATCTAAGTTGGGAGATACCTCCTATGTAGGTTCCCGCAAAATTCTTTTCTATTAATAAACCTAAATCACCTGGGTCTTGGACATAGGGTGCACATGTAATGGTGTTTCCACTAGTATCCGCACTAAAGGTTTGGTTATCAATTAAACCCTGTGTTCCACCACCCCAAGAAATATTAAATGGGACAGCGACCTGTTTTTCCTTTTCAGTGTTCAATCTTCTAGGTATAATTTCTTCAAAGTCAGGGTCAGTAAATACGGGCCTACCATTAACAAAAATTGTCAATGTTCCTTTTCTTAAAAATCTTTCATCTGACCATTTTTTTGAAAATTTAATTTCTTCTGTGAGTTTAGTGTAGTTTGTGGTACACCCACTACCAGGACCACAAATTGAACAACTAGACTGGGTACAACCTGTACAACATTCAGTGGTAGTACAACCTGTTACCACCTCACCAGGTCCTAAATACTCACCTGTAACCACAACTTTATTTCCCTGGTCTTCCCAACCAGGCATTAAAGGAGCTTCTCTTACTAGACTAACGGATGTACTATTTAAACCAGAATCTATATAACCTGGTGTGTCTATAATTGGAATGTCGATTAAATCATTCACACCTCCCATATTTTCTAAATCACAACCCTCATAACAATAGTCCCTTTTAAATCTAGCACTTACTAGTAACCAAGGACAGGTGTCTACAAAAGTGCTCCCAGTCAAACCACACACCACATCACTATATTTTTCTATAACCGTAAATCCTGAGGTGTAGGTTAGTCCCGTTGTGCAATTTTCCATAACATATGACTCACCCGTATTGCAATCTACTACTTTTTTATCACTATAAGTAGTTATACAACTTCCAGTATAATAAAGAGCACGATAACCTACCCTACCATCATCAGTTAATCTTAAGGCAAAAGCATTACTTAATGAATCAATTTTATCATCGTAGGTTGAAGTCACTACTTGAACTTCAGTACCACAATGACCAGTATAACCGGTAGTTACTATAGGTATAGGTACTCCTTCACAACTGTACTCATTTTGTTGGCAAGTAACCAGGTGAGTTTCTGCAGAATAGTAATTATGAAATTTATTTTCTGCTCTGGTCCCCATGTAGAAATATATTCCTTTATTATTAGGGTACACATCATTAAGTGTTTGAGTTCCAGGAGTTATACATTCGGTTACACATTTTACATCATATTTTAGTAGACTTTCTACGGTCCACCCACACTCTACTCTTTCAGGTAGTACTTGGTAAGGATACCCATATAATTCGTAAAATCCTTGGTAGAAACCACCTCTTAAATTATTATAATAACCTTCAGTTTCTCCTGACACTGATTCTATACCGTAACTATAATGTTCCGATAAACCAGTAACCTGTTTCATTTTAAATCTTCTATCATAATGTAAGTGGTCCCATTTATATTGTTCTGGCATTTCAGTCCATATTTTTAAAGACTCTACTTGGCAAGGTGCTTGCCAATAACCCCGTTCAGTAATTAAGTCAACCGTAAAAGTCTCCCCACTAAGAGTAGCTTGGAAATTAGTAAAATTTAAATTATAACCGTCTCCTTGTCCACCATCTTGACCAGCAGTTAAAAAACAACATCCAGATAAAGCCATATCTGGTTCTAGTGCTGGTATACCCACTGCTGAATCATGGAAATTATTCCAATTTATGGTAATACCACTAGTTACTGAGGTGGTACTCCCAGTACATGGGTATTTTAAAGGTATACTACCACCAACCAAGGACATAAATGCTGTGGTGGGAACGAACCCTTCAACAATACCAGCAAATGTCCCTACACAATTGGTGTCTGTTAAACCACTTATAGTTGCTGTAAACGCTGAAACCTTAACAAATTCTACTTTACACGCATCGTATTCTGTAGTGTTTCCACTCATATATTGTACCAAACCATTATCCACACCAGTTAGACCCACATCACATATAGATTCTATAAATGAAGTATTTCCTGTAAAATTTTGGTTTTCACATTTAGGACATTTACATTGTTCGTCATTAGAGTTAGGTCTTGAAGAACACCAATAAGGTAAACTTAATAAAGTATTATTTTCATCATAATCTGTACATAAATAAGGATAAAGTTGTCTACTAGATTGTGGGTTATTTAAATCTATCCATAAAGGTAAACAATCCGAACACCAAGTCTTACCGCTTAAGTACTCGTTTAAGTGGTCACCTACACAAATAAGGTAAGGTGAAAATACAACTTCCCTATTATAATCCCATTCGTCTGAGGTTAAAAAGATGTCATAATAGCTGCTATAATCTAATCTAGCGTCTAATTTATTGAAATAATAGTTATTTAAATTTTGTGGTCCCATACATAAATAAATATTTAACGAATGCATTAATATTTATAGATAAAAAGAAAGTATGAATAGATTAGAACATAAAGGTAAAAGTTGTGAAGAAATGCATCCCGACCAAGAACACGAAATGTGGGAAAGCAGTCAATTAGAGGGTAAAACAGAAGAAGAATTGTCTGAATTAGTTGATTTTGACGGTTCAATGCTTAATTCAAAAATTCCTTTAGGTATTAACAAAACTAATAAAGTTAGTAGGAGTACAAGTGATGATATGGTTAAAACCGCACATCAAAAAGGTAATGGATTTGGTTATTACTATAAAAGGTATTGGGGTGAGTCCTACCAAGGAGCCGCTTTAGGGGATAATGAAGAAATAGATTTAATGACTGGTCAAGAAACTTTGGATTACTTTGAGGATGAACATGGTTTAAGTCCACATAAAGCTATTGAAAAAGCAAGTGGTGAATATGGTAAAAAGGTAAAAGGGTCTGAGGATGCTTTACACGGAACTAAACAAAGGATAGTGGAATTGTCCAATAAAAAAATGAGAGATATGTTAGAGGTGTTAGTGACTAAACCAGATAATAATAAAATGGATATGAATTCTAAAGAAATGGAACTACATGATATGCAAAAATCTAATCCTATTTTGGACAAAATGGCTTCTAAATTTAAAAGAGCTTGTGACGCTCAAGGTGTCTCACCTGAACAAGTATTAAATAACATATAAAATGCCGGATAAACACCTAAAAGGACACCAGATTAAAGTACCAAACAAATGTGTTAAACATATTAAAATCGCGGTACAAGATTTTAATGGACCTAAAAATACTGAAGGTTATGAAAGGGCTATTAATATCATTAAAAGTCCTGTTATTAGTATGGAGTTATTAAAAAAGATTAATAACTTTTTTAGAAATGAAGAAGAGGGTACTCCGTCATATAACCTAACAGGTGGTGATTACGGAAAAAAAGTTTTTTACGAATTGGAAAAACAACTTAGAGACACCGCTTCCACAGGAAGAAAAACTAAAATGGATGGTGGTATGATGAATACTCACTATGATGAACATGAAAAAGATGGTAACGCGAACCCAACACAAGTTAGTGTACCACAAGTAGATAAAGCAAATACTTTAAGAGAATCTATAAATAAAATAAACCGACTTATAAATTATTAAAAATGAAAATTGATTGGATTAATTCCTGGAAAAGTGGAAATAAAAAAGAAAAATACAGTTTGACCCTAAGATTAGGTAAGTTAACTGTACTGGAAATTAAAATTTGTCCGTGCAATACTGACAAATGTTCTAAATTTAGATTTATGGTATTAAATCTTGGTTTTGAATTGTAAAATAAACTAAAATAAAATATTTATAAAATAAAAAATCATGGCAGGAGAACAACAACAACAACCAGGAGCTAAGTTATCTGACTTTGCTAAAGCGGAAAGAGATAAACTTTTCCCTAAAAATTTATACAGCCCTAAATCTGAACAGTACGGTCCACAGCACCCAAACGCACTGAGTGACGGTGACGATAAAGGACGAGGTACCGCTGTATTTTTAGGGATAAGAGACCAAGAAACTGGAACTAAGATAGACATTTTAACTAGAAAAGATAATGTAAAAACTAACGCTTATAACTCAGGTAACGGTTACACTGTACCAGACGATAACGCTGTGGGACCTAATACAATTAATTTAACTTCTTAAGTTTTTTAATTATGAAACTTTACAACTCCCTTCGTGCGGTTATATTGGAAGTAGCAAACAGAGATGAAGTTCTGAACGCTATAAAAAATAAAAAAATTACAACCATATATTACGAAGGTGATACCGTTAATAATCCTGGGTGGAGAACAATAGAACCTGTATGTGCAGGGACCACTAAAAGGAATAACCCAGTTTTAAGAGCTTGGCAAACTGAGGGTGTTACTGATACCGAAGTACCTGGATGGAAATTTTTTAGATTAGACCGAATAAGAAACTGGCAACCAACAATGGACGGTTTTAATGAGGTTAGACCAAATTATAACCCTAACGGAGATAAAAGTATGAATCAAGTATGGGCAAACGCAAAATTTTAATTAAATGAAAGATTTAGAACAAAGTCTATTAAATGCAAGAAAATTTATGGACCATAATGCTATGAATACAAGTGGAGATAAACGAAAAATGTCAACACCTCAAACTACAAAAAACAATTTACAAGAAGCTCAGCTCCCAAATATTGGTGCACCAACCTCCAGACAACCAAACATGAACCCTAAAGCTAATATGAGTAAGGAAGCTATTATGAAGTCTGGATTACCTGACGCAATCAAAAAAGCTATGATACAAAACCCCATACCAGACCCAGTACCAACACCTAACCTATCTGAGTCTTTTATGGATAAAGTCAGTGCTAAAATGAATTCTCCAGAGTATAGTGTAGGTAATATGAGAAATAAAGCTAATAGTAATGTATCAAATAATACAAATGAATTACCACCACTCACAACAGCAAGTGAAAATTCTTCGGACCCAATCCCCACATTAGGTGGTTCTGACTTAGATAGAAATTATTTAAAAGAAACAATAAAAGAATGCATTAAAGAGGTTATGAAAGAAGAAAAAGTTTTATTGGAGTCTAAAAATATTAAAGAGAATCTACAGTTACGTGTTGGTAATAAAGTGTTCACTGGAAGTATCAAAAGTATAAAAACCATTAAATAGTTTTAATATAAAATATATAATTAATAATTAAAGAGAGGTAAATCCTCTCTTTTTTTGTTTGACTATTCCCATAAAAGTCTGTATCTTTTTTATACATTAATTATATTAAATTATGGCAAAATACAAAGTATTAGTTATTCCTAGTGATAGGACAGGAGTTTCTAAATTCAGGTCAGTGGACCCACACCTATACTTACAAAAATTATATCCAGATGACTTTTGGATTGACATTGATTATGAACCTAAATTAAATGATGAAAATTTTTTAAAAAAGTATGATTTAATTCATTATCATCGAACACTACACCCCAACTACGAACTTTCACAACAGATAGCACCTAAAATTAAAAAACTAGGTATACCAGCTATTATGGATATAGATGATTACTGGTTACCTAATCCAGAGCATCCAGCCTATATGTTAATACGAAATAAAGGTATGGATAAATTAATTATGAATAATCTTAAAGTAGCTGAATACGTCACTACCACTACACCATTATTTAAAAAAGAAATTTTAAAACAATGTAAAAAAGTTTTTGTCTTACCTAACGCGGTGGACCCTAGTGAAAAACAGTTTACCCCTAATCCAGAAAAAAGTGACCGTGTAAGGATAGGTTGGCTAGGTGGTTCATCACATCTAGCAGATTTACAAATATTAAATGGTATGGTTGATAAATTGTATCCAATAAAAGACGACATACAATTTGTATTGTGTGGTTTTGACACTAGAGGTACAATTACTGAATTAAACCCACAAACTAAACAAGAACGAACTAGACCTATAAAACCGATGGAATCAGTGTGGTATCAGTACGAACAAATTTTCACAGGCAACTATCGTATAGTAGATGAAAAACAAAAAAAGGAATTATCCAAATTTGATTTTGGTGTTGAGTACGGTGATAATAACACTCCCTACCGTAGAGTGTGGACTAAACCAATTACAACATACGCTAGTAACTATAATAAATTCGATATTAGTTTAGCTCCGTTAAAACCACACTTATTTAATCAAGTTAAATCACAACTTAAAGTGATAGAAGCGGGGTTTCATAAAAAAGCTTTAATAGCACAAAATTATGGGCCGTACCAAATAGATTGTATAAACGCTTATGAAAGAGGAGGTAGCTTTAATAACATTGGAAACTCACTATTAGTTGACGAAAGTAGGAACCATAAACAATGGTACCAACACATTAAAAGATTAGTCGATAACCCTAATTTAATAACTGACTTGGGGGAAAGATTATATGAAACGGTACAGAAGTACCACATAAAAAAGGTTACGGAAGACCGAGCCGAATTATATAAAGAAATAATAAAATCACATTAAAAAACAAAAAACATGTATTATCAAGCAATTGTAGCATTTGAAACCGGAGCTTTAGACGGTAATGGAAATCCTAAAGTTAAAAAATTTAAATATATTGTAGAATCAGAATCAGTTTATGAAGCTACCACAAGAGTAAGTAAATATCTTGCTGAAGACACTAGAGATTCTGAAATAGTATCTTTAATAAAAGCACCATATGAAGACATTTTACACCCAACACTCACACCACAATATTATAAGTAATGATTAGTGACATAAATAAACTTTTATTTTTAGATATCGAAACGGTTGGTATCGAAGAAGATTTAGATTCCTTACATATAACGTTTCCACATTTAAGTAAAATGTGGGGTGAAACTGGATACGATTACTGTAAAAGAAGGTACCCAAACGAAGACCTATATAGTAATGAAATGTTTATTAAAAAAGCAGCTTTACTTCCTGAGTTTGGTAAAATAGTTTGTGCCTCTGTGGGGTTTATATCACCTAATGGTCAAATTAAATTAGATAGTTTTGTTGGTGATGAAAAGGACATCCTAGGTAACATTTGTGAGTTATTTAATAGGGTCGACAAATTAGGATTTAAAATTTGTGGACATAATATAAAAAACTTTGATTTGCCTTATATTGGTAAAAAAATGTTAGTACATGGGATAACTTTACCTAAAATCTTACCTACTTACAACGATAAACCTTGGGAGACTAAGGTAGTTGACACTAAGGAGGTTTGGGGGTTCAATTCTTATATCGGATTATCTTCATTAGACCTAATTTGTGCTTCATTAGATGTTGAGTCACCAAAAAACGGGGATTTGAAAGGAGACCTACTACATCAATTTTATTACAGTGAAAAAAAAGATATAAATAAAATAAAAGAATATTGTGAAAAAGATGTTGAGGCCACAATAAAACTAGTTAAAAAAATTACAAAATGTTAAAAAAATACGAAGACCTTAAAAATGTAATAGGTCAATTAGATAAATTAAAAGAACTAACCTCAGAACTTAATAAATCTAGTGAAGGAACACCTACTTTAAAAGAACAATGGGGGATAGATTTAGAAGACTTAGAAAATTTAAAAATAGACGAATCACACACTTTTAACAAACCTAAAGTACAAATAAAATTTATTAATAAAAGTACTAATGTAGACCCATCTTATTTTTATGAAGGTGATAGTGGATTTGATTTTAGAGCTGACCTTAAAGAAGAAAAAATAATAGTTAAAAGTGGTAGTCGTAAAATCATTCCGACAGGCCTTTACTTTGAGGTACCGAGAGGTTATGAATTACAAGTAAGACCTCGTAGTGGATTAGCTGCCAAATACGGAATTACAGTTTTAAACACTCCAGGAACTGTAGATAGTAATTACAGAGGTGAAATAAAAATTATATTAATAAACTTAGGAGAAGAAGATTTTATTGTTGAGAACGGTGATAGAATAGCTCAGGGTGTTATTTCTTCGGTTTTAGATAATGTTTGGGGTGAATTAAAATCTGTCGAATCTTTAAATAATAGTAATCGTCAAGATTCTGGATTTGGTAGTACTGGAAAAAAGTAAAATGAAATGCAAAAAAATACTATACTCATAACTGGTGGAGCTGGTTTTATAGGTTCACATTTAGTTAAATTCATGGTAGAAAAATACCCCCATTATGAAATTCACGTAATAGATTCTTTAACCTACGCTGGTAATTTAAAAAACTTAAAATCTGTAGAAGATAAAATTACTTTTCACAAAATGGACATTAGTCTTACTAGATTTATAGACTCTTTATACGAATTATACAAATTTGACGGTGTAATAAATCTAGCAGCTGAAACACATGTAGACAACTCAATAGAAGAACCTAACGTTTTTTTAAATACCAATATAATAGGAACTTCTAATCTAATAAAAAACGCTGTAAAGTATAAAAGTAGATTTTTACAAGTCTCTACTGACGAAGTGTATGGGACACTACAGTTTAACGATGGTAGAACTTTTTATGAGTTCACACCTTTTAAACCTCAGTCACCTTATGCCGCTTCTAAAGCTGGTGCAGATTTGTTAATTGATTCTTTTGTAAACACTTATGGTTTGAATGCGTCAATAACACACTGTTCAAATAATTATGGTTCACATCAAAATGAAGAAAAATTAATACCTAAAACCATAAAATGCCTTAAAGAAAACATACAAATACCAATATACGGTAATGGTGAAAATATACGTGACTGGATACATGTGGATGACCATGTAAAAGCTTTAGATTTAGTTTACCATACTGGAAAAATGGGTGAACATTATAATGTTGGTGGTGGTAATGAGTTTACTAATTTAGAACTTGTTAAGTTGATATGTAGAAATTACGATACTTTAAAAGGATTTGTCCCTGGTACTGGAGCTAGATTAATATCATTTGTTAAAGATAGAGCGGGTCACGACTTAAGATACTCAATAAACTACGATAAAATTTATACAAAACTAAGGTGGAAACCAGAAATAAATTTTTCACTAGGTCTAGTAGAAACTATTAAATCTTATATGTAATGATAAGTGTAATTTATTGTACTAAAGAAGATTATCCTTCGCATATTGAACACATAAAAAAAACTTGTGGTGTAAAGGATATTGAAATTATTCAGTACATTAACAAAGGAGAAGCACTTACTAAATTTTATAATAAAGGATTAGAAGAAAGTAAAAATGAAATTGTGGTATTTTGTCATGATGACATTATTTTTAATACTAAAAACTGGGGAAAGAAATTACTAAACCATTTTAAAAATACTGATTTTGGTATTTTGGGCGTGGCAGGTACGACTAGTATGCCACCAACAGGTAAATGGTGGGAGGAACCACAAAAAATGATGGGACAAGTAAGACATTCTCATGAAGGTAAGTCTTGGGATAGTATATATTGCCCTAGTTTTGGTGATTCTATATTACAATCAATTCTAGTCGATGGGTTATTTTTTGCTATTGACAAATCAAGAATTAAAAATGAATTTTCTAAAGAATTTAAAGGTTTTCATTTTTATGAAATAGATTTTTGTATTTCTAACCACCTATCGGGTGTTAAGGTTGGGGTCATGTCAAATATAAGAATTACCCATAAATCTATAGGGATGACCAACGAAGAGTGGGAAAAAAATAGAAAACAATTTGTTAAAAAGTACACATATGATTTACCTATTAATTTAATACCACAAATTTTTTCAAAAAATAAAAATATTAAATTAAAAAAGAATCCTAAAGTGGGTGTTATTATACCCACCAAAGGTAATATAGAGTTACTAACTAATTGTATAAACTCATTATGGGATAATGACGACTACGACAATATGGTTGTATATATTGCCGACACAGGTTCATCTAAAGATGAAAAAAATAAGATACATAAATTAATAAATGGTTATAATAAAAAAACTGACAGAAACAGAGACACCAGATTAATAGAATACGATTATTATAATTTTGCTAAAATTAATAATGATGTGGTTAAAAACCATATAGATGACGATACTGAATTAATATTATTTTCTAACAATGACATAAAATTACTTAATAATGGTATATCCCAAATGGTTAATGTTTTTAATACCAAAAAAAATACTGGTACAGTAGGAATAAGATTACATTTTGGGGATGGTACTATACAACATTCTGGAGTTATGGCTTTTGTAGACCAACAACATAACATTAGGATAACTCACCACGGTCTTGGTTCTTATTTTAATTATCACCAACACACAAAAGAGGTTTTTGGTAATACAGCAGCCTTTATGATGATTAGAAAAAACACATTTAAATCTTTAAATGGTTTTAATGAAGATTACACTGAATGTTTTGAAGATGTAGAATTAAATATAAAATGTTTAAATAAAAACTTAAAAAATTATTTTTTAGGTGAAAGTGTAGCATACCATTACGAAAGTCAAACCAGAAAAAAAGACCCTAACAAATTAAAAAAAGAAAGTGAAGATTATGTCAATAGGTTAATACCAACCATAATAAATAATAAAAAATGTTATAATTATTTTTCTAACATTACTGCTTTACAACTTAGACATTTAATTCACCATAAATTTAAAGAACAATTAACATAACATGAAACTAGGTATTAGTTATAATATTTTTGACGGAGAAGAACTTTTAGAAGAATCGATAAAAAGTATAAGAAATGAAGTAGATTATATTTCAGTTGTCTACCAAGAAATTTCTAACTTTGGTAATCGGTGTAATGAAGGGTTAGTACCACTACTAAAAAAATTAAAATCTGACGGTTTAATAGACGAATTGTACAAATATAAACCACAATTAAATAGTGGTGGTCATACTAATGAAATAACTAAAAGAAATATAGGTTTATTTCTATCTGAAGGTAATGGGTGCACACACCACATGGCTATGGACTCTGATGAATTTTACACTGAAAAACAATTACAGTATTTAAAAGAAACAATGTTAAGTGAGGATTTAGATTCTTCAGCTTGTCAGATGACAACATACTACAAAGAACCCATTTATAGACTAGAACCCAAAGAAGAGTATTATGTTTCTTTAATTTTTAAAATAAAAAGAGGTAAACAATATGTTATGGGTTGTCCATTTCCGGTTTTAGTCGACCCAACCAGAAGAATGGAACCTGGTAAATGTAAAATTTTTACTAGGGAAGAGGTTGAAATGCATCACATGAGCTATGTTAGAAAAGATATTAAAGTAAAGTTGACAAATTCTTCAGCTTCACCTAATTTTAAAAATATAGATAAAATCGTTAATTATTATAACGATTGGTCTTACGGGAAACAAGCCTTAATGGGTGGAGCTCCCGATAAATTTTACGATATTGTAAAAGAAGAAAAAAAATTCAATTTAAATGTACAGAATTAATCAAACCCTATTTTCACAACCAGAAACTGTTTTAAAACAACAACAATTTAATAACCTAGAAAAATATGTTAATTTAGAATGTGATTTAACTATTAAAGGAAATGTGTTACCAGCTGTTGGGACACTGGAAGACTACTTTAATAAAGAAGACATATCTATTTTTGATTTATTTAGAATAATTGCAGAAAGACAATTTAAAAGAAAGGTTACTCCCGATATTAAATTAAATAAATTAGCAGTAATTAAGACCACAGCTAAAATATCTTTCAAAGATAAGGAGTCTTGGAGGAAGGACCCGTTATTTTCAGAATACTCTAAATATAAAGATAACTTCACCAACGGTGACGTTTTTACCCCTATTATCCTTACTCATCCTGGTGTCCTAAAAGACTATATGTTTACAGATGTACCAGAATTTTTATATCAAGTAGATGGTATGCACCGTGTAATGTCCGCGTTGGAGGCTGGGAAAACAGAACTAGAATGTTATGTTATAGTAAGACGTATGGATTTAAACAAATATTTAAGACCGATGGATAAAGACGCTATTAATGCGTTTGGGTCTACATGTACATGGTTTCCTAGGTATCAAGAAATAAAAGAAGTAGGACTTCGAGGTCAAAGAGTTCAAGAACCTCGATACACAGAAATTTATGATTTTAGTAACCTAAAAGATAAGGTAGTTGTGGATTTTGGAGGTAATCTAGGGCAAGCAGCGATTGAAGCTTATTTTAATGGGGCTAAAAAAATATACAATTTTGACTACCAGGAATGTGTAATTAATACTGGAGCTAAAATTTCAGAAATACTGGGATTAGGTATCGTAAACAATACGATAGACTTTAATTTAGACACGTTTGAAAAAGATGTAGAGGATATTGTGAAAGAGTGGGATTGGACCATTTATCAAGCTATTTACCGAACTAAAGAAATTATAGATGTAAATAAAAGTTTTACTTACATTGTAGAAAACACTAAAGAAGGAATGTACTTCGAAGGTAATGGTGCTGCTGAAATAGATACTCCTGAATTTTACGATAATGTATTTAACCCATTTAACTTTAAAGAAATAAATTATCTAGGACATAGTCAGTTACGTCCCGCATATAAAATAACAAAATAATGGAAAAAGTATTAGGTATTGTAGTACCATATAGAGATAGAGAATCACATTTAGTTAAATTTTTACCTCACATGCAACAATTTTTAAAAGAAATAAAACATAAAATTGTAATTGTTGAGCAACATGATGATAAACCTTTTAATAGAGCTAAGCTCATGAATATTGGGTATGACCACCTTAAAAACGAATGTGACTATTTTTGTTTTCATGACGTAGATTTACTACCCATCGAAGACGCAAATTACGATTACGTAGAATCACCAACTCACCTGGCAAGACTTTTAGATTACTTGGGTTGGAGAGTTCATTATGAAGAACTTTTTGGCGGGGTAACAATGTTTAATAAAGACGACTTCGAAAAAGTTAATGGTTTTAGTAACGAATACTGGGGTTGGGGTGGTGAAGACGACGACTTAAGATTAAGGTGTGTTAAAGAAGGGTTGGAGGTAAATAAAAGGATGAACAAATATAAATCATTACCTCACAGACCTGCGGGTCCTCATCACGATAATTACGAAAATAATAGAAATAAAATGAGGGACTTTAGGGATACTCCAGGGAATAATTACCACAAAGAAGAGGGTCTTAATACTTTAGTTTATGAAACTGTTGGGGTGGAAAATAAAGTAGACCATACTCTTCTTAAAGTAACTTTATAATGGCAGTTTCAGAACAATATAAAATATTATTTATACACATTCCTAAAAATGCTGGTACTTCTCTTATAAACAAGTTAAGTCTTTATCCACATGGTCACTATGATTGGCGTACCCACCCACAATTTAATGGGCCTTATCACAAATTTAGTATTGTTAGAAATCCGTGGGATAGAGTTGTTTCCTGTTATGAATTTGCTAAAATGGAAAAAAGTTATTGGCATTCTAAAGATGACCATACTAAACACCCTGATTATGATTTATGTCACTCTTTAACCTTTAAAGAATGTGTTAGACTTCTTCAAGAAAAACCAGACAAGTTTACTCACCCAGGATGGAAAAACCAATATCCGTACATCGTAAATGACGAAGATATAATTATGGTCGATTCTGTATTAAAAATGGAAAATCTAGACACTGAATTAAATAACCTATTTAGGGAATTGGGTATAAGTGAAAAGGTAAATATACCTAAAACTAACACTTCCAACAGAGGAAACTATAAAGATTACTACGATAAAGAATCCATAGAAATTATTAAAGACATATATCAAAAAGATATAAATTTGTTTAATTATGAGTTTGAATAAATTAAAACTAAATTTTGTAGATTTTTGGCCAGGATTTAATCCCACTACTGACCCAGTATTTGGTAAATTTTTACAAGAACACTATGAAGTAGAATACCAGGTAAATAACCCAGACATTGTTATTTTTAGTGTGTTTGGTATGAATCATAAAAGGTATTCAAAAGAAAACATCGTTAAAATATTTTATACCCCAGAAAACTTTTTACTCCATAAATACCCCGCATTAGATGGTGTGTTGGGTTGGGAAAATGTTGACCGTTATTCACATGGGAGTATAACTTCTTTTGATAGGGTAGATGAAAATAACCATAGAATGCCTTGTTATGTTAGAAGATATGGGTTTGATTTATATGATAAAATAGAAAATACGTTACCTAAAACTATATCCAAAAAAGATTTTGTTTATATACAAAGTGCTTGTGTAGAATTCAGGGATGTGATGGTTAAAGAACTAATGGAAAAATTTAAAATAGATTGTGTTGGGAAGTGCTTAAATAATACCAATATAAAAGTTAATGATAAATTAGAATTCATTAAAGATTATAATTTTGTCATCTCTTTTGAGAATTCATCTACTGTAGGGTACTCCACTGAAAAATTAACAGACTCTTTCGTCTCCAATAGCATTCCTATATATTTCGGTGACCCCAACATATCCCAAGACTTTTATGAAGATAGTTTTGTTAATTATCATTCTTTTAATAATGAAGAAGAAATACACGACAGACTTAATGATTTGGTAACTAATGATGATTTAAAATTAGAAATATTACATAATAAAAGAGTTAAAAATAAAGACTTGTTTAATGGTCATTTATTTCTTAAGTTTATCCAAAAATACCTATAAAATGAAAGTAATTGTATCAACATCGGACAAATATGAAGACGTACTAAAAGTTTATTGTTTTTTATTTAATAAATTTTGGTCAAAAGACCAAGAAGTAGAAGTGGTGGGGTATAAAAAACCTTCCTTTGAATTACCGCCTAATTTTACTTTTTATAGTATGGGTGAAGATAGAGGTACAAAATTTTGGTCTGATGATTTAAAAGAGTACTTTGAACAATTAGATGAAAAATTTTTCATATACACTATGGAGGATAATTTCTTAACTTCCCAGACAGATATAGAAGCTATAACTAAAATAGAGACTGTATTACACAATAAAGTGGGAAGGGTAGACCTTACTGATGTTTTTACCACAATGTCAGAAGGTGTTATCCAGCCCCATTCTCTTTATAAAGAAGTAGATGGTTTAAAAATTTATGTTAGGGACCAAAATGCAAAATGGAGAGCTTCTTTTCCATTATCTATATGGAGTAAGGAATACCTATTAAGAGTTTTAGAAAAACCTAACATGACTCCGTGGGACGTTGAGAATTATGGTAATGTAATTAGTAGAGGTGATGGTTATGACATTTTAGGCACCCACCACACCGAAAAAGTAATATCCCCTAGAAATGAAGGGGTGTCTACTTTTAATGACGGTAGTGGACTTTTTAGATATAGATTACATGGTATAGACCCAAAAGTGATAAAAGAAATGGAGGATAAAGACATACTTCCTAAACACATAGAAAAACTAGTTTAATCGATGGAAAAAATATACTCTAGACAAGACCCTAATAAGTTATTGCATATCATAAACAGACTAGTTGAGATACAAGGAAGAAATGATATAATACCCGAAGAAAACTTTATACAATGTGCAACATTACGAATGCCTAAAGATAAAACATTTCCACCACACAAACATATTACAAAAGATAGACATTACAACAATCAAATCGCACAAGAGTCTTGGGTGGTAATTAAAGGAAGGGTTAAATGCAAATTTTACGACCTAGATGACACTTTAATCGCTGAACCTATTCTAGGTCCAGGAGACGCAAGTTTTACTCTGTATGGTGGTCACACATATGAAATATTAGAAGAAGATACAATAGTGTATGAATATAAAACTGGACCATACGAAGGACAAAAATTAGATAAAATATTTTTAGAAGATAAAAATGGATGACCCACTACAAATATTATACATTAAAACACACAAAACTGGTTCTAGTTTTATTGCTGACCTTATAAAAGAAAACTTTAATTCCTCACAATGGCATGTATACCCCACTAAGGTATCTGAAAATTTAGAAGAATTTAATGAAAGACAAGAAAAATTTTTTGACTGGGGTAAGTTTTATAATATTAAATTAACTTCGGTACGTAACCCCTACCATCGTTGTGTCTCTACTTACCGATGGTTTTCTCAAATAGATGATGAATATCATAGAGAAACTACAAAAATTATGGACTTTATTGACCCGAATGAAAATAAGGTTTTGGGTTTTAAAAAATTTTTAAAAATTCCTTTCGAGGAATTGAGGGTAGAAGACCATTACGCGTGGGAAGTTTCGTTACCAGTTTTTGATTTATGTAATGTAGACGGTAGTTTTAAGTATTATGATAAAATCATTAAATGTGAAAATATAGTAGAGGACCTAAAAGAAGTTTTTAACAGGTTTGGTATCACTAATATTGATTTTGATGGGAATTATGATATTAATAGTAGTGGTGACTATAATCTACTAGATTATTATGACGATGAAAATAAACATTTAGTTTATAAAAAATACGAAAAAGATTTTAAATTTTTTTCATACGATAAAAACAGTTTAATATTATGATAAAAATTAATATGGGTTGTGGTTGGAGAGACTTTGGTCCTGATTGGCAACATATAGATGGGGGTAACTATAGTCACTTAGATAGTCACTCCATAACCAAGTTACCATATAAAGATAACACTGTAGATTTAATTTACGCTTCTCACGTACTGGAATATTTTGACCGAGAAGAGGTGAATGCAGTATTAAAAGAATGGTATAGAGTTTTAAAACCTGAAGGAATTTTACGATTAGCGGTTCCAGATTTTGACGCGATGGTTAGATTGTATTTAAATAAAAATACACCATTAGAAGAATTTTTAGGCCCTTTATATGGAAAAATGGAAATGGGAAGTAAAAATATATACCATAAAACAACTTACGATTTTAAGAGTTTACATTCAAAACTAAAATCAATAGGTTTTAAAGAACCTAAAAGATACAACTGGAGAGATTATCCAGTTCATGTTAAAAATGATGACCATTCTCAAGCATACAAACCTAATATGGATAAAGAAAATGGTACATTGATAAGTTTAAACGTAGAAGTAAAAAAATAAAATATGAGTTTTGATATTGTAAAAAAGTTTGAAGGGGAGGTGTCCAAATTTTTTGGAGCACCTTATGCTGTAGCTGTAGATTGTTGTACACATGGTATCGAATTGTGTTTACGTTATCAAAATGTATCTCACATAAGTGTACCTAAAAGAACTTATCTTTCAGTCCCTTTCCTAGCTAATAAATTAAAAATAGAATTAGAATGGAGAGATGAGGATTGGAAAGATTACTATATAGTGCATAAAGGCCCTAAACCCGTATATGACGCGGCCGTTTTATGGGAAAAAAATAGCTACATACCTGGCTCTCTTATGTGCATAAGTTTCCAATTTCAAAAACATTTGTCCTTGGGTAGGGGAGGTGTAATTTTATGTGATAATGAAAATGATTACTGGAATCTTAAAAAAATGGTGTATGATGGAAGACATCCTGACATTCCTTGGAGAGAACAGGATATCGAAACACTAGGATATCATTATTATATGACACCAGAAACCGCAAAAAATGGACTGTCTAAACTACCTCAAGCTATTAAAGATAAACCTAGGGAATGGAAAGTTACCGACTGGCCCGACCTAACACAAATGAAAGTTTTTAAAAAATGAAATATCAATTATGGGATATGGTAAGTTACGGTCATGGTGAACCTATGGTACCATTTAGTTTAATAAAAGAATCAGAAAATTTTGAATATGTACATTCAGAATTTATGAAAATGAAAGGTATGGGTGTTATTATATTAGATAAAAAAAACACACCATTAAGTGTGGACCCAACTAAAAAAATATACGAATCACCTGATGGGGGTAAAACTATTTACGAAAGATACTTTGGTGATTATATTAATAGAAAAAAGATTTAAAAATATGAAAAAAGCATTTATTACAGGTATTGGTGGACAAGATGGGAGTTATCTTGCAGAATACTTAGTAGAACTTGGGTATGATGTTCATGGGATTGTCAGAAGGAATTCTACTCCAGAACACCAAGACACTAGATTAACTCATTTAGAAGGTAAAATAAAAACTTATTATGGTGACCTATTAGACCAAGGAGGATTAGAAAGGCTTTTGGATGATATACAACCTGACGAAATATATAATATTGCTGCACAATCACATGTTAGAATTAGTTTTGATGTACCACAATTTACAGTACAAACTAATGCTCTAGGTGTTTTAAATATTTTAGAAGCCTATAGAAGGAGTTGTCCGAACTCTAAGTTCTATCAGGCTAGTTCTTCGGAAATGTTTGGTTTAACCGTAGATGAAGACGGGTTCCAAAGAGAGACAACAGTAATGAACCCAGTCTCACCTTACGGATGTTCAAAAGTATTTGGGTATAACATTGTAAGAAATTATAGAAGAGCTTACAAATTACACGCAACTAATGGGATATTATTTAACCATGAATCACCTAGAAGGGGTTCAAATTTTGTGACAAATAAAGTGGTAAAAGCGGCAGTTAGAATTAAACTAGGATTACAAGATAAATTAGAATTGGGTAATATGGACTCTTATAGAGACTGGGGTCACTCTTATGATTATGTTAGAGCGATGCATCTTATGTTACAACAAGATGAACCTGGTGATTGGGTTGTTTCTACAATGGAGACTCATTCAGTCAGAGAAATGTGTGACATTGTTTTTAAACATTTAGACTTAAATTATGAAGATTACGTAGTTCAAAACCCAAAATATATGAGACCTGAAGAACTTCCATATTTAAAAGGAGACTCTACTAAAATTAGAACTGAACTTGGGTGGAAACCTAAATATAGTTTTAAGGAGTTAATGGAGGAAATGGTGGACCACTGGATGAAAGTTTACAGTGTAAGACAAGAAATAAGTTATTAAATAAAAAAAAATGGCAAAACAAAACATCGATAAAGTCCCACCTAAAGGACCCGTAAGATTTTCTATAACTTTATCTCAAGAACAAAAGTTATCTAAAGCAGAAATGTTAACTCACCCTTTTAATTTTATTGTGGGCAAAGCTGGTTCTGGAAAAACACTATTAGCTTGTCAAACAGCATTAGATATGTTTTTTAAAAGAATGGTAAATAAAATTATAATAACTCGTCCTACAGTTTCTACTGAAGATAATGGTTTTTTACCTGGTTCTGAAAAAGAAAAAATGGAGCCTTGGTTGGTTCCGATTAGAAGTAATATGAGAAAGGTTTATAATAAACCCACGATATTAGAGAAAATGGAAGAGGATGAGAGTATTGAACTTGTGTCTTTAGCACACTTTAGGGGAAGAACATTTGAAAACTCTGTAGTTATAGTCGACGAATTTCAGAACCTAACTAAGTCTCAATTAAACATGGCTTTAGGTAGGTTAGGAAAAAATTCTACTATGATATTTTGTGGTGATAACCAACAGATAGACTTAAAAGACAAAAATTATTCCGCTATCCATGAAATTCCAAAAATCAAAGATTCTGAATTTGTTTTTAAATCTGTTTTAGAAGACAATCATCGTCATGAAGCCATAGATGAAGTATTGACATTATTAACAGGTTATTAATAGTTTACAAGTACTATAATTTAATTAAATTATAATTAATGAAAAAAAACATATACATAGAATTAAATAATATAATAAGAGACATAAACACCAAAACCGTCCAAGTTTATAAAAGTGATAATCCAGAAAAAGAGTTTCCTGAGGATTATGACGGCCAAGATTTACAAAAATATCTAGGTGTCGAAGATGGTGATGAATTGATAGAGTTTATGTATGTGGAAGCACCTATGAGAATATTTGGTTACGCTTCGGAAACAGAAGATGGTGTTTCTTTTATGTTAAATGAATTTTATAAAAAATACAGGGATGAACATAATCTTATTATTTTTTCTAATGAGATTGAAAAGTCCAAACCCGCTACTTTAATGTTTTTAGCTAGAATGGGTTTATTAATAGATAATATTAAATTTTTCCCTTTAAAAGATTATATTAACGTTAATAAAGAGGCTGACATTATTATAACTAACAATGAAGACATTATTAATGTAGGTGAAAGTACATATATTACAGTAAATAAAAAAGAAAGTGACTTTAAAAACAATGAAATAATTAAAGTCACTTCATTTAAAGAATTAGTAGAAAATGAGTATATTGAAAGAAACGAACTCGCTTAAAGATTTTCAAGTGAATATTATGGGTGTAAAAATGGTTGTAGATGTTGAAAGATTGATGTCTGAAATTACCTTACCAGTCACTCAAGAAGAGGAGGAATCCTCTGGATTAGCTATAAACGCAGCAAAATATGAAACATTAAGAACGTTATTGGATGTAATATTGACAGGAGAAGAACAAATTGATGATAAAATGGGTTATAAAAGTCTTGATAATTCTACATTTCCGTTTAAATTATCATTAAATACATTAATTGAATATAAAATAATAAAAGAAGTTAATTAAATTAAAATGGCAGACGACAAAAATTTTAAAAAAATAGAAGAAGCTTTAAACCTAGTAAAAGACAAAGCAGGTAAGTTATATTTTCTTACCCAAGATACTAAAGGTAATCCAAAAGCTTCAATCTCATATATCTATGAGTTAGTTAAAATATTAAGAGAAAATGGATATGACGCAATAATCTTACATGAGAAAAAAGATTATAAAATTAAAGACGGTAATCCAGAGTGGTTATCTATAGAAGACTGGTTAGGTGAAGAATTCGCTGAACTTCCACACGCTTGTGTAGAAACGGGTGATTTGAAGGTGGGTCCAGAAGATGTGCTTGTGGTACCTGAATTGTTTGGTCACGTAATGGAACAAACTAAAGACATGGCATGTACAAAAATTGTTTTATGCCAATCTTACGATTATATATTTGAAATGTTACAACCTGGAGTTCAATGGATAAACTATGGTTATAATTACGTCATAACAACTTCTGAAACATCAAAAGAGTACATTAACAGTGTTTTCCCACAAATCAATGTTTCAGTAATAACACCAAACATTTCCCACAAATTCAAAAATGAAGAATTACCAGGACAACCAATAATTGGAATACATACTAGAGACCCGAGGGATACTATGAAAATTGTAAAAACTTTTTACGCTAAGTATCCACAATTTAAATGGATAACATTTAGAGATATGAGGGGGATGTCCGTAGAATTTTTCGCTAACACTTTAAATGAAATGTGTGTTGGTGTCTGGGTAGATGACATATCAGGTTTTGGTACATTCCCACTAGAATGTATGAAAACTGGTGTTCCAGTAATTGGTAAAATCCCTAATTTAAAGCCAGCTTGGTTAAAAGAAGAAAATGGTTTTTGGACATACGAGTCTACACAAATTGTAGATATTATACAAGCTTACATTAAAACATGGTTAGAAGATTCATTACCAGAACAATTACTGGAAGAAATGGATAAAACTATAGAACCTTATACTATAGAAAATACCACCACTCAGTTACTAGAATTTTTTGAGGGTGTGGAAAAAGAAAAAATAAAAGAGCTGGAAGGTGCTTTAAATAAATTTGCTTTAAAAGAAGAAAAATAAAATGGAAAATATAACAGTAATCATACCACTACATAAAACAGATGAAAAATTTAATGATTATTTTATCAACTGTATAAAAAGTTTAAAAACTCAAACATCAGTACCTTCTAATGTTCTAATAGTTAGGTCAAACGATGATAAACTTAAAAACTATTTGGAGAACTTTGATTTCGACACATTAAACGTTGAAATTATAGAGAATAACGGGGATACTGACTATATGTCACAAGTAAATTATGGTGCTTCTAATGTTAAAACTAAATGGTTTTCAGTATTAGAATACGATGATGAATATTCTAATATATGGTTTAATAATGTCGAAAAGTATTCTTCACACTATAAAGATGTAGATATATTCCTTCCTTTAGTAGTAGATGTTACAGATGAAGGAGAATTTATTAATTTCACTAATGAAGCTGTATGGGCAATGAATTTTAGTGATAAAATGGGATATTTGGATAACGCTTGTTTATTGAGGTACCCTAATTTCCAAACCAGTGGGTTGGTAATTGATAAAGAAAAATTTGAGGAAATCGGAGGTTTTAAGTCGTCAATGAAATTAACCTTTGTTTACGAATTACTTTTAAGAGCTACCTATAATGATGTAAAAATATTTACTATACCTAAAGTAGGTTACAAACATACTAATATGAGAAGTGGTTCTTTATTTTGGGACTATAGGTATGATGAATCTAAGAAAATTGGTTCTGATGAGGCTAATTTTTGGATTGAATCAGCTAAGAAAGAATACTTTTTTACTACCGATAGAGGGATAAAATATGAACCAGAGACTGTATAGTGCCAAGGCCTAAATCTAAAAATACTATGTACTTTGGAGAACCGCAGGAAGCTGCGGTTCGCATGTTTTTGACAGCCACTACCTTAACTGAAAAAAACCAAATATATAATAAACATTTATACTCACCTTTAAATAAGATGATAGACAGTATTATTAGGAGGTATAAATTATATAGGAAAGGTGAAGAATTTAGAGACATACACGCTGATGTTTTATCTTTCTTAATAACTAAAGCAGATAAATTTAAACCAGCTAAAGGTAAAAAAGCATATTCTTATTTTGGCACTATTTGTAAAAACTATTTGATGGGTCAAATAATAAAAGACCAAAAACATCAAAATAGAAACATTTCATATGAAGACATATCTAGTTCTTTGGAAACTAGAGAAGACCAAATATATTATATTAATGACGACACACCTACTGACCATTCTAAATTTTTTATAGACTTAATAGACCGTATTGAGGAATTTATGTCTACAACTCATTTAAATGAAAATGAGGTAAAAATAGGTTCAGCTTTAATAGAAGTTTTTAGTAATTATGATGAAATATTTATTCACGGTGAGGGTAATAAGTTTAATAAAAACTTAGTACTCTTAAATTTAAGAGAGATGACAAATCTTTCAACTAAAGAAATACGTAATTCTTTAAAAAAATTCAAAATAATTTATAAGGGTGTTATAGACGACTCTGGAGAATAGGCTTTCATCATTACTGGTATTTATTTAATATAAAACAATGTATTATGCCTAGACCTAAAAAAAAAGATATACAATTAAGTAATGAAAGTGTCCTAGCACTATTACAAGAAATATATAATGAATGTGTGGAACAGAGAACTACCGCAATTCGTATTCAAAACAAAATGTTAGGTTTTATGCAAGGAGCTGACGACTTACAACAGTTAGGTCCAGTCATAAAAGAACAACAAAAAGTGATAGACTCCTCGTTAGAGAAAAAAATTCAATTAGCTAAAATACAAAGTGCCTTAACTCAAAAACAGGTAGGTGACTCGGACTCTTTGGGTACCTTATCTTTAGATGACCGTGAATCTTTAAATCTACTTTTAAATAAAAAAGATGAGGATGATAAAAAAGATGAATATAAAATGTAATGGCACAAGATATTTCAGATAGTAAACTTAAAGGATTAGAAGGTATTCAAAACCTTCAAAATACTAATGACGCTATAGATTCATTAAAAGAACAAGCTAATATAGATAGTTTAATGGGTTCTATGGAAAGTACCCAGGAAGAAGGAGCTAACATGTTGACTTACTTTATGGATTTAATTAAAACTACTGGTGGCAATGAAGCTATTGCAGATTTAAGAGAAAAACTGGGTAAAGAAACTCCGAAATTAGCTGATGAATGTAAAGAAGTAGTTTTTGAGGAACTAGTTAAGTTTATAAATTGTAATCTTAACTTCACAATACCTTCAGCTAATTCTACAACGGGTGTAGATTTTAACGCTATGGAGATACCCATAAAAAGTATAGACCCCTTTCGATTACTTAAAAATTCACCAACTAGTAATGTGGGTAAAGCTACATATGAAAAACTAGACCCAAGTACGGGCCAAATACCATATTCAACTAATAAAGAATTATTTCAAAGGTTAGAAAACCCCACACTCCAACAAGATTATTTAGGTGGGTCAGGACAAAGACTCTTCACTATAGAGTTTGATGGTGCTGAAAATTACATAATAAGACCAGTAGGTTACAATGACAGTTTTGATGACAATACTATATTACCACAAAACGATAGAAAATTAGTAGAATTTTTAAGGGACTACTACGATTCTATAAAAATATTTGAAGGACAAAATTTTTTAGGAGTTTTGTTAGATTCTTTATCTGGATTTTTAAGTGTACAAGCCGATTTAAGTGGTAGAGAAGTAGAACTAAAAGGTAAATTTGGTAAAGTAATAGATAAATTAATGGCATTGTGTGACGATGATGGTGATGGTTCTACAGGAGCTCCCATTAATTCGTCTGGTATAGGTCATTTATCTGAAGACATTCCGGGAGCTAACACTGACTTTTGGGATTTTGGCCCACAAGACCTTAGAAACATAGAAGAAGAAACAAATTTAAAACTTAAAGGATTAATTAAATTTGTAACATGTAACGATATTGAGGGTAGTGTCGATGTGGACGAATTAAACGGAATTATAGATTCATTACTTAGTGAAGGTGATTTTGGTCTAGAAGGTATGCAAATAAACTCTGGTATGGAAGCCGCTGTACAAGGGATGACTGTAGATGGTTCTAAAGGACTAAGTTTTAGATTGCCAGCTCTACAAGCAGATTTTGATTTAAATATATTAAAGAAATTACCTTTGATTTTAATAAGTTTAATTTTAACACCTAAAGTTATTTTAGGTTTTGCTATAGCTTTAAAAGCGATAGGGGAGTTTTTAGAAAACTTTGACATTATGGATTTTATTAAAAAGTTTTTTAGACTTATTTGGAAAATATTAAAACGATTAAAAGATATAATTTTAGAGTTTATTTGGCAAGAAATTAAAAAATATATAATAAAATTAGTTAAAGACATTTTACAAGAGGTAATAAGTGAGAAACATAGAAAACAACTTGCGATAATTAACTCTTTAATTCAAACCTTACTTTCTGCTGTTGATTCTTTGGATAATCTTGGGGATTGTAGGAGTATATTAGATACTTTATTAAAGTATATAAAAATACCTCCAGTACCACCAGTCAACGTACCTAATAATCTAGTATTTGCCGCAGAAGCAAGACCAGGTTTCAGTGACGTAAGAGCATTTCAAAATGTCTTAGAAAATTTTCAAAAATCAGGTATAAGTACGGAACCACATCCTGATGGTTCACCTAATGAAAATGTCATAATGGCTTATAGTATGATAAAAGGTGTAGAAAAAGAAAGATTAGAAAACGGTAAAACTAAAATAGTTACGTACCCACAAAATGTACAAACAGCTGCAGGACCAGGTGTTACTGAACGTGGAAGTGGTGTAGGTATACCACTTTAAATAAAAAAAAAATATGAATTTAAAAGAGACAATAGAAGATTACAAAAACGCATCTAATGTAGATTTATATAAAGCTTTAACTTTTTTAAAAGAAAGATTCGAAAGTGACAAATCTAGAGTTATCGAAATAACTTATCAGATAGATGCTTTAGAAGCAGATTACAATAAATTGTATAATGAATATAAAAAAAGAGTAGGTTCTAATGAGTAAAGTATTTAATTTTGGTGTTTGTTTAGATAATGAAGACCCCGCAAGAGCTGGTAGAATACGTGCTATTATGGACATACACTGTCCACAAGAAAATTATTCAGTGTGTGCGGATGCTGAGTACACTAAAATTTTAAAAGATAATGGTATATCATGGTCTAGTGATAATGAAAAAAAACTGGCACTAGAAAGTCGTGTCTACTGGACTAATTTAGACCCTTTTATTGTATACCCTATGTTACCTTTATTTATAAATCAAGTACCAAAACCTGATGAGAGTATACAAATAATTTTAATGAATCCTGATAATGAGTTCGCTAATAATTTCTATATAGGACCCTTAATTAGTGCACCACAAGACTTAGAATACCAAAATTACGCAAACGGTAGAAAAGGCACAACAAAAGGAGTTAGGGTTAAGGGGCCTAAAGATATAACACAATCGGATTCATCCTCCAAAGTCTTTGCTTCGCCACAACATATTTCTATTGATGGTAGAAATAATAGTGATATCATATTTAGTGGTGAAAAAGGTAAAAGTGGGGAAATTGTTCTAAGAGCAGGAAAATTCAAACCTAATGAAGCCGACTCAGATTTTCCCACAAACAATAAAGAAGTAACCACTGTACAACTTACTAATTTTTCAACAGAACTAAATTTAGTTAAGGAGACAATAGAAAAAATAGAAACTGTAAAAGAAAAAGTAAAATGGTTGGTAGAATATGATGTTTATGGTGAAGATACTGTTTGGTCGGAAGAAAATTTGACTGGTGAAATAAACTTGTACCAAGTTGCACCCGACGGTACGGAGTGGGTGGGTGATAAAGGACCTACTAATTTGGATGTTGGGGTTGGTACTCCATTTAACCCTAACGGTAACCCCACACCAGGTAAGATATCTGCCACTCTTAAATTCGGTAACCAACCAATTAGTGGGGTAACTTCATTGATTAATAGATTTTTAATAGAAACTGGAGCAATGGAAAATCAAAGTATAGAGTCCCCTCCTTCTGAAGAAGGTTCATTTGGTCTTTCACAACCTTGGTATGTAAAAAGTGGTCCGTTAGTTATTACGGGTGAAGTAGGTGAACCCTCTCCTACCAACCAACCGTTAGATTTATACCCTTTTTATTTTAGACCATCGTACAAATTATATAATTATTATACTAGAGGTGAGGATGAGAAAAAAAGAATTAGTACCAACGTGATTAATAGTGTTAATATTAGTGGTATTGATATTACCGTAGGGTCAGCGTGTTTAATAAGTAAAGAAGACCCACAACCAGACCCTAAAAAAACTGATGTCGATGTGGTAGGTACTACTGAAAATGAGAAAAAAAGACAAGGTATAATTAATGCTATGAGTAATAAAATATTATTATACTCTTATGATAGTACAATCCCAGGTAAAAATTCTAACAACCCTAATAACGTAAATTTAAATAGACCTGAAACAGGTCAGAATGTAGGAATTGACCAAGAAAATTTAGTTAAAATGGATGTGAATGAAACAGAACCTTTAGTTCGAGGTGAACAACTAGTTAAACTTTTATCTAAAATTGTAGACTTTTTAGCGACTCACGAACATGGAAATGCAGGTACCGCCGCAAAGAATCCAGACCTGATAAGTGAAATTAGAGACCTCTTTGATAGTAAGACTTTTTTGAATGAGAATATAAGAATTAACTAGATATTTATTGTTAAAGAGAATAATGAGTACTCATAAGTCATATTTTAGTAAGAACAACACACTAATATCTAATAGTAAGGTTAATACAGCTAAAAATCCAGTCACTGAAATTTTTTACGGAGGTGGGGTTTCTAGATTTGTTTGTGTGGAAACACAGGACCCAACAGATAGTTGTATAGACGATAATGGAGTTTCTATAACTGGTTATACTAGACAACGTATAAATAACAGTTTTAGTAGGTTTATATTTGACTTAAATTTAAATGACTTAAAAGAAAAGTACCAAGACCAAACAATTAATCTGGAGGGTGGGTGTCTAAACAGTGCAACCACACATACTTTAAGAATGGTTAACACCTCAACTTTCGATAAAGAATTGTTAAATACCACAACCGCTAAAGGTAATAAAAGAGCAACGTCTTTTGATTTAGTCTTAATTAAATTAAGTGGAGTTACAAGTGCGAGTACCTGGTCAGAAGGTGTGGGTTACGACTATGTAGATACTGGAAGTGAATGGTCTGGTTTAGACGACAAATCATTTTCTACTAGACCTAGTAATTGGTACTACGAAAATACTATTAATGCGTGGTGTACTGAAGGTGCTTACGATTGGTATAGTTTGAGTTCATGTACCCCTACTGTTATAGCGACACAATCTTTTGATAATGGTAATGAGAATATTGAATTTGACATGACTAATGAAATAAATGCTATTTTAACTGGAGGGACTGGTTATACTAGTGTTGGTTATGCTATAGGTTATGTGAAAGAAATAGAAGCTTTGACTGGGTTAACTGAAAGTTACTCTACCGGATTTTTTACTATGTACACTCAAACTTTTTACGAACCTTATTTAGAAACTAATTATCATGACTATATAGATGATGCTAGAAATTTCTTTTATGAAGGTAAAACTAATTGTTTGTACTTGTATGTTAATGCTGGTGGTGTACCCGTTAATTTAGATACTCTTCCTACGGTAACAATCTATAATAGTTCAGGCGATTTATTGTACACACTACAAGCTTCTCAAGTTACTAAAGGAGTTTATTGTATTTGTTTTTCAATACCGTGTGACACTTACTCTACACCGTGTATTTTTACAGATAGGTGGTCTGGATTATCCATTGATGGTAATTGTCAGACTGATATTAATAATAAGTTTACCTTAAAAGCTAATTCTCAGTATTTTGAAATCGGGACACATGTAGGTTTACCTAAACACTACGGTTATTCAGTTTCTGGAATAAAGAGAGATGAAAAAGTAGTAAACGGTGATATTAGAAAAGTTATTGTTTCTGCTAGAAAAGAGTATTCGACAGAAGTACCCCAACCAATATCTAATATACGTTATAGAATGTACGTGAAACAAGGAACAACAGAAGTAGAGACTCACCCATGGACTAAAGTCAACAGAGCTAACAATCAAAATTATTTTTTAATTGATACTGGTGATATGGTACCTAACGAATATTATTTAGATATCCAAGCAATATCGGACTTAGAAATTAATACCTATTCTCAAACACTTAAATTTCAAGTGGTTAACCAAGCTAATTATTTCGGTAATCCACCCGCAGATTATAGACAATAATCTTTTATTTTAATTTGGTAGTTTAATATTTTTTCATTATATTTGTAGTATAATAATTAAAACTCTACAATACACATGAAAAATATTTTAACCTTAATAACATTTATTTTATTTAACTTTGGTCTTTTTGCCCAAACTACTTTAGATTCTCTTTTATTTAAAAAAATAAACGATTATAGAAATTCTAAAGGTTTGAACTCTTGGGTGTGGGACCAAAACGTATGGAACGCTTCTAAAGGACATAACGAGTATTTGATGAAATTAGGTGACTGTTCACATTTTCAAGAAGGTAGTGACTCTACCTATTCTGGTGGTGATAGACTTTTGTTAGAAAATGTTTTATGGGGCATAACTAGAGAAAATTGTGCTGTAACAGGAAGATATAACGAGGAGACTAACGAAGAACAAGCTGAAAAAATTCTTTCACAGTGGATTAAATCACCCACTCACCATGAAACTTTATTATGCACTAGAACAAAATATGGTGCTGTGTCTACTACCCATACGGCTAAATTTCAATGGTCAATAGGTGCAT
>Ga0209645_1000202_pt1 | contig 31875 bp, 42 predicted proteins | sample ETNvirenome_6_30_FD_184070 | JGI IMG/M metagenome (GOLD analysis project Ga0209645, IMG submission 184070) | Marine viral communities from the Pacific Ocean - ETNP_6_30 (SPAdes) (version 2) | ecosystem: Environmental > Aquatic > Marine > Oceanic | place: Pacific Ocean | collected 2013-06-19
AACTTACCGACTCTCTGCCCAGCTCCGTTGCCTTCGTAAATCACAGGGAAGAAATGTTCTTCGCCATTTGGTATTGTTGGTGTTGCCATATTAACTCCCTATATTCTTTGTACACAGTGCTTGATACCCTGTTGGCACTGTAAAATAAAAGTTACCCACTCCATTAGCATCTGAATTACCTTGTGCTGTTTCTGTTCCACCAAAAGTTCCATCTTGTCCAAAGTTCCAACATACTATAGAACTACTATAATGACTGTTGCCAAAAATTACATCATCAGCAAAAGCTATTGTATTAGCTTCATTACTTCCTGCTGATGGATTTCCACTAGCTTGCCATACAAAAGAACCACTATTATTATGTCCAAACCAAATTTTTTTATTATCCATATCAACAGCTAAAGCACCAATTTTTCCATCACCAACAGCATTACCCCAACTAGAAGTATCGGTAGCATTTTCTCTCCGTATGCCATCTGCACCAAAACCAATATCTTTATCACCACTTGTGTTGCCTGGATTTAATCCAGACGTACTTAAATTTTTAATAGTATTATAAATTCCTATCATTGGATATTCACCTGCACTTGCATTATTATATCTCATCTCAGCATACCATTTTCCTGTACTTGGTAATAATATTGATGCACCACTTCCAGTAAATGCTGAGGCAGTTGATTGTAAATTACCATTACTTAAAGTAATACTTGAGTGAGTATTAAGAGGATTCATTACACAAAAATTATTGGTAGGTGAGTCAGCCACTTGGTCATGTGCGGCAAGTCCACTTGTCGTAAAATCATTACCTTGTCCAGACTCATCATCTCCTAAATCAGCACTATCTCTACCATCAATATGAAAACCATTAGTGCCAAATGTTAGGCCACTTACATCTTTTGGAATCCATATTCCAGAATCGTTTGTTTCACCAAAATTTTCTGGACCATAAGCAGTTCCATCAATATAAACAATTTCTGCTGCATAGTATTCACCATTATAAGCACTACCACTAGGGTCAATGCCTATCCACATTTTTTCACCACTAAGATTCCAATCTGTATCTGTATTTTGACTTGGATAGGCTTCTGATGAAAAATTAGTTTCTCTTTGTCCGTTAACATAAATTTGGATTCTTTCAGTCGGAACCGCTTGAGTTGTGTCAACGACTATAACAAAATGTAGCCATGCTGATGGATCACGAAAAACTCTAGTACCTACTAATAACCCAGACCAAGAACCTGCATAGTAAATATATGCATTTAAAACATTTGCTGTGGTTAAAGACAAACCACTTGAACCTATGCCATGTGTAACTCCAGGCATTGGTAAAGCTGTATTTACACCAAGTTTCCCAAGTTTAACCCAAAAACTACTTGTAAAAGTTTTTCTATTTCCAGTGCTTGATGGTGTTCTGTGCATATAGGCAGTATCATCAGAATTAAACCTAATTGATTGGTCTATAGAGTATGTACTTACTCCAGATTTTTGCCATAATTCGTTACTAAACATCTAACTAAATGCAAGTTGTGGTGATCCAATTAATATACTGTTATCTGCTTTTACTACATAAGGTACAATGTCATAAGCACTGTTTGTACTACTTAATGTTAATCCTGCACCACCTATTGTTTCATAATCTGTACCTAAACTTACTGTTCCTGCACTACCACTACTTGGTTGTATAATTATCATAACACCTGTTTGTCCTACTTGACTTGCTTCTGTTGTAGGATTAGCCAATGTATTTGAACCACTACCAAGTGTTAATATAAAATTTTGATATGTGTCAAAATCTAGTGTTTTAGTTGTAGATATTGTAGCTGTTTCTGTAGATGCTACTTGTGATTTAGTAAATGTAGTTTGTACATCTTTTTGTACAATTTCACCTTCTACTGCTACTGTTAATGTTTCATTACCACCATCACTACCTTCTGTTAAATCAATACCATCTCCTGCTACTAGCTTACCATTTAAATATCCTGCTGTTGTGTCATTACTAGATACTGCTACCTTAACATCTGTATCTGCTGCTATTGCTGTCCAAGATGATCCATTCCATACATTTAATGCATCTGTAGTTGTATTAAAATATAATGCACCTGTTGCTAATGCATCTCCATCATTATCTACAGATGGTGCAGAACTTTTTGCTCCTAAATATGTATCATCAAAATCATCAAAACTATTAGCTGCACTTGTTGCACTAGATGCTGCAGCAGTTGCCGAACTAGCTGCTGCTGTAGCTGAACTTGCTGCTGCACTTGCAGAAGATGACGCTTCAGATGCTTTTGTTGATGCTGTACTTGCACTACTAGCTGCTGCTGTTGCACTACTAGCTGCTTCAGATGCTTTTGTAGTCGCTGTACTTGCAGATGTTGTAGCGCTAGCTGCATCAACTAATAATGACCATTTAGCATTATCTGTATTACTTGTTAATGGTTGTGAGCCACTTGATGTATGACTTGTTGTACAAATAAATATATTATTAGTAGATGTGTCTTTTACTATATCCCTTGCATTATATGCTGTACTTGCTGCCCAATTACCTCTATATGTACCTAATTCTTGTGTAACCGATATTTCACCTGCACTATCAAATGCTAATATTTTACTTGCTCTATCTGTTGCACTATTTGTAAAATCAGTAGAGGTCATTGTATTTGTTCTACTAATTTTTATTGATCTATCTACTTGTTCTTGCAATTCTTGTGTTATAGATAAATTTTTATCAAACGCTCCTTCAACACTATCTGCTGTAAATGGATCATTTTCAACTAAATCTAATGTTTGTGTTTTAGTAGTATCACGTCTTATAACAACTGTTTCTGTAGCTGTAGGTACATTACCAGTTGTAAAGACTACATTACCTCCACTTGCACCACCTGCACCTGTTACAGTATAATGTGTTGTTAATGATTTTACAGTTTCTGTACCTGCTGATGATCTAATAATAACTTCTATGTCTGCATCTGCAGATATTTTAAAAGTATACGCAAAAGTATCTTGCGAACCATCACCAGAATAACTGTTTTTAATTGTTGTTGTTGTAATAGTCATATTGCTACATTATACTCCTTTATTCTTAATTTTCCAATTCTTTTTCTTTTTGTTTTTCTTTTGCCTTTTTTATAGTTTCTTGCACTTTCTCAAAATATTGAGGGTAATTATAACGGAAATATTCCATTGCTTTTAAAGTATGTAATTTCTGTTGTCTATCTCCATTCAAAAATTCTGCTACTAATTCATTTGCTCCAAATTGTTGTACTAATTGTCTTATAAATTCATTATTATCTGTTAAATCTTGTTTTAATAATCCTAATGAATTTTTTTCATCTCTGTTTAATTCTGACACTCTACCACTTAAAATTTTATTAATAGCATCTTGTCTTGCAACTAACATTTTATTTTGATGATCTGCATTTATTTTATCATATTCTCTTTTTTTATCTACTATAACTTGTGGTCCTACTTTTACAAACCTAGAAAATAATGCATCTATAGGTCTAAATCCTGTTATTTGTTCATATTCTTTTAATATTTTTGCCTTATCATTATTATGAAATTTATATACCCAATTTGGACCATATACATTCCAATTATGTTTTAGTAGAGCTTTTAATTTTTTTCCTTCTAAATCTGTAATGTCTAACTTCATAACATCTTTATCTAATAACGGACTTCCAAATGTATTTGTAACATCTTCCCCAAATACTACTCTCATTGTATCTACCATCATTTTAACTGCAGGGTTTATTTGTCCTGTAGGCAAACCACCATTTATTCCTTTCCAAAACATTCTTATTCTTTCTCCATTATTTTTAGCTTGATCTAACCCAAATGCTGTTTCTAATGACATATTTGTTAAACTTGCAATCATTTGAGATGTAAAGTCCATTGGAATACGAATATAAACAGGTCTGCCATCTGGCGTATAACCCATAGGAATAATATTAAAATTTTGTCTATCGTGATCTGGAATAGTGTCCATCAATACTGCATATGCACCGCCCAATAATCCCATTCTTACCATCCATTTTAGTATTTCTGGAAAAACTGTATATGCAAAAAATCGTGAACCTACACCAGATTTATCTTCTATTGCCGCTCCTATATCACCCCTATATCCTTCTTTATTTGCATTGTAATATAAAAACATAGTATTAAGAACAGGATTAGATTTACTTTGTCTTAAATAATTTGGTGATCCAACATTAGCTTGAACAAAACGCATTAACTGCCCTTCTGTCATATCTATTTCACCTTTTTCTATCATATTTTTAAGTATTTTATACCCTGCAATTTTATGACTTCTATCTAATAATCGTGCTATATTTCCAGAATGTCTTAAATATTTTCCTAATGTTTTATCGTGTATTTTTCCAAACTTTCCTTTGCTTTCATATTGTTCCCATACAAAATTTTTTAATGCAAAACTTTCTTCATCCATTTGTAATCTATTTCGTTTCATTCCTGCATCACTTTTATATGCTTCTTGCAAACCTATAAGAAATCCGTGTTTTTCCATATGTCGTGTAATTTCTGTTCCATCTCCATATATGCTTTTTTGAGCATCTTTTAATGATTTAAATACTTCTTTTACATATTGTGCTCTTGTTACTACAGATTTCATTGGCTTTCCATTTGGCAATATAATTGCCGATCTACGCATATCTCTAAACCCCCAATTCCAAATCCAAAACAATGGGTTGTGTTCTGTAAATATTCCTCTCCATAAAGAGGTAACACTATTTGTAGTTTTAAATAATATATTTTGTGCTAACGGATTAGATTGCATAGCTTCTACAATTTGTTTAGGAATATCTACAGTATGCACTTCTCCTTTATGCATATAAGATACCCTTGATAAACCAAGAGGAACTACAGGATCTAATTTTCCTTTTGCTATATATTTAGGTATATTTATAATATTTAAAGGTGGTGCATCTTTATCTGCTCCAAATGTTGATAATTGTGTTTTATATGTTTTTAAAAAATCTACGAATGATTTATATAATGTTTGCCTTTTCATTTCTGCTAACATCATCATATCTTGCATAACTGTCATATCATAAACATTAACAATTTCGTCAAATGAACCGATTGTTTGTCTAATTTGCTTTGAACCCCAACTATGCATACCAAATTTACCAAATCTTTCTATTAATTTTTCTGCAGGTTGAAATTTTATATAATTTATATTATCCAAAAATTCTTGTTTTTGAACATCACTATACACCTCATAATCCATAAATCTTTGCACTACTTCTGTTCTACGCAATTCAAAAAACTCATCTGCTATTCTTGCTAAATTTGGTTGCTCTGCGGAATATCTTTCATATTGTTCTACTAAACTACCTTCAGAATCTTTTAATGATTGTTTTATATCTTCTGGTAAAGGATAATATCTCCAAGTAATTTTTCCTTCTCTTTGTTTACTATAAGCTAGATTTTTTAATGTCATCATATATGCTAAATCGTGTTTGTTATATCCAAAATTTTCTAACTGTCTATCTATTTTATTTTCTATTGTTCTTTGATACAACTGACCTTCTGCCCATCTATGTCTAAACCCTTCTAATTCATCTAACAAAGTTTGTGATAATGGAGATTTTCCTTTTTGACCATCTATTTTTAATCTGGTTAATGACCACCAAAATACATCTATTAATTCTGTACCCAGATCATCATATTTTTTTTGTTTTTGATGCTTCGCTAATCCTTTAATATGATCTCTAATTTTATTATCTTGTCTTATTAACATTGCCTTAAAATCATTTGCTCGTTGTGCATCCTTTTCATTACGAGGTGCATTTAACTGACTTTGTATTGTTCGCCACATATCATAAACTTCTGGTCTTTCCGACATATAATATTTCCACAATTCAAATGTTTTAGGAGCATTTAATTTTGTCCATTGTGGTCTTAATAAAAACGCCATTTGAAACTCTGCCATTAATTCTGGTGCAGAATCTCTATATTTTACATATGATGGTTTTTCTGTTGCTCTATTAAATGGATGCCATTTCATTGACAATGCTTTTAATTCATTCATTATTTCTTCTTTACGAACAATATTTCGTTTTAACATTTCCGCTTCAAACATTTCTTTAAATAATTGAGCCGCATCTCCACTAATTTCTGGAGCATCTTTATTATTTATTTTATCTACTATTTCTTTAAGATGAGGACTTGTTAATCCTTTCATAGCATCTTTCATTACTTCTTTTTTTGCAATATCAGATAATTGAGCAAATGTTTTATATAACTCTGGATCTATTTTTTTTCGTATATTAGGATCTCTAACAATATCTAAAATTGTTTCTGGAGTTACTTTTAATTCTTTTATTTCTACTTCTGTTACCTCTTTATTTGCTTCAGCTATTTTTTCAGCTTCTTTCATCATTTCTTTTTTTTCAACATCACTTAAAGGTTTTGCTCCATCATTTTTCCCATCTATCCAATCTTTCATATATCTACGCATACCTTTAATATGACCTAAAATATTACCTCGTCTTGTTGATCGGTCTGGAACAAAATCAATAAGGTGTCCTAATTCGTGTGCAAGTGTTTTTATAAATTCTTCTGGATTTTTTTGTAATTCTCTATTTATTACTAATTCAGCTTGTTCTTTTATTGGTTTATTAAAATCTTGTTTTGTTAAATGTCTAAATACACCTAAATTTCCTCTCCTCATTTTACTCATTTTAGGTGCCGCTCCTAACAAATGCTCAACTAATACTGTTAAATCATAAAATTTTAATCCAACACCACTATCGTATAATTCTTTCCAAGTATCTCTATTTCCTGTTGCTCGTTGTCTTGGTGTGTAAGGTTCATTTGGAATACCTGCACTATCTCCATCTCTTGTGCTTCTGCTATAATTAGATGTTCCGCCTTTAAAGTTTTGTGAAAATTCATCATAATATTTATTGTATTGCGTATTAAATTCTGACTCTTGTTTTCTTACCATTAATGTACCAATAACTTCTTGATTATTAGGATTAATAAACAATACTTTATTATTTTGTAATACTACATCTGCTTTTTGCTCTTTTCCTTCTAATGCTGTATTAATTTTTTCTATTTCTTTTTTTATTTCTGCAATTTGTTTTTCTGCTGTAATGTCCGTTCTTCCTGTCATTACTCTAAATTCTTTTGCTTGGTCTTGAAAATATTTAAGCTGTCTTTTTGCTTTTGTGCTTTGCTTTAACAAATCTTTTTTTGGTAAACCTCGTGCTACATCTTTAAAAGTATGTAACAAATCAAATTTTGCTTTATGCACTTCTATATTATCTTTTGTTACTTTATTTTTTAAAACAAGAACTTCTACACCTTCATTTGTATATTGTAAATAAGGTTCTAATTTTGCATTAGTTTTTCTTCGCTCTGATTTAGGATAAATTTTATCATAAAATGTTTTTTGCGTTTCTTTGTGAATAGCAGGTATTGTATTTTTTGAATATTGTTTTAACCCTTTTTCTACATTTGGATAATATTTAGTTGTTACTGCAAATACCCCATCTGTAAATACTTTTCCATCTCCTGTGTAATCATAACGAAATTGTGATAAACCTTGAACATCTGGCAATTTTTGTTCTTTTTTTATTATAGCCAAATTATCTTGAATAGTTTTTGGTTGCTCTCCTTTTATTACAACATCTTTATTTTTAGTTACTTCTACTTCTTTAAAACTAGAATGAAATTCTCCATCAGTTTGCCTTGATTTAAATGATTGAGGACTTTCGTCTGGAATTTTTTTATCTTTAATATCAAGTTTACCTTCTGGTGTAACTTCTACATCTATATCTTTTTGCGGATCTAATTTTCTAACTTGTGATTCTAATACAGGAAAGACATTCCCTCGTGCATCTTGAACTACAAATACTGAATCATTACCAACGATTTCTTTATTTATAATAGTAACTTTATCTCTGCCAGATACAGTTGAATTTATTGTTTCATTTATTTGAAAATCTGGAACTGTTAATAATTTTTGCCCTGTTACATTCTCTGCTTTTCTCCCTGCCATTTCTTGAGCCATATCATAAAATTCTGGTATTTCTGATTTTCTTAATGTTTCTTTATATCCAGAATTTGCCTGTGCTTCATTAAAAACATCTTCTGGTCGTCTACCATATTTTTTATAAATATTTATTAAATTATGGACTTGTTTCATTGTTGTATGTAAACCAAACATTAATATTGCACTATGCACAAAATCTTTTAATGCAGGAACTTCACCTTCTAATGCAAATCCAAGTTGTGTCATTATTCCTGCTTCTGCCATTAATTTTGACATTTCTGTTTTAGTTCTTGTAAATTTTAATCTTCTTGATGCTATATTTTTTACTAAATGACCACCTACACTTGTTGCCGCACCTATTGTTCCTGCTTTTAACATTACTTTTCCATTTTCAACACTAACAAAATCATCCATAAATTGACCAAATGTATTGTATTTTCCGTCAATATATCCTTTCATTAATGGTGCTCTTAACATTTCTGGCAACATAAATGCTCCCATCATAGCTGTCATAGGCGTTAATGGAGCGGCAACTCCTGCTGTTATTGTATTTACAAATGTAGGAAATGCTAACGCTCCACCAATCATAAGCGGTATATCTGGAATAATTTGCCCTACACTTTTAATTACATTATCTCCAAAAGTTTGGTTTTCATTAAACATTATTAATTCTTTAAACAAATTTGTTAATTCTTCATCTGTCATACCACCATCTGCATTTTCCAAATATTTTTGAAATAACCCTGCAACTGATTGTTCATACCCTTTTGAAAATGCGTGTATATTACCTTGACCACCCATATAATATTTTAAAGGTTTTGTTATTTTCTCTCCGTATTTTCTTAATTTTTTTCCCAATTTTGTTCTGGGTTGATTGTCAACAGGAAAAGTTGCTAATTTTGGACTTACAAATTTTGTTAATCCTGCTCTATTATTCCAATATGAAAAATATTTATCTACTCTTTCTACTAATGCAGGATTCTTTTTTTTCATTTCTGCTTCTGTTAATGCACCTTTATCTCTATAATGAAAGCGATAGTAAAAATCTTTCATAGCTTGTACATCACCTTGTGCTATTTGTCTAATAAATTCATCTGAACCCTTTGCGTCTAAATAATCAGCTATTACTAACGCCATTTGTTTATCTGGCATTAAAGCTGTCATATCTTTATGCTCTCTTAATTCTGATACAAATTCTGGCGATTCCCAAGTTCTATCATATGTTGATCTCCATTTATTAAATGCATTTATAACTCTTGGAACAGAAAATCCATTTACTTGCCATAATCCTGCGGCCGTTGAATCTGGATTTGCACTATGAATATTACGATTATCTGATTCTATACCTGCAATTATACTTAACATCATTGCAAAATTATTATATTCATACTCTTGCAATTTAAATCTATCCATAACTATTTCTTTCATAGCTTGTGATTCTTTTCCATTTACAAGATTAATAGTATCTAATAATGGAAATGCATCTTCTAAAATTCCTTCTTCTATATTTTCTTCTAATTTTTTTAATTGCCTTTTATCGTTAGCAATTTTTCGCTCTGATTGATTTTTCTTTATTAAATCTTCATAATATTTTATATCTGGTTTATCTTCATTTAATGCTGTTTGCATTAATTCTACATCTCTGTTATCTGGGTATTTCATATCAAAACCCCTCATATCTTTTAACCCATATTCTTCTTCTGGAATTGGTGTTAAACTTATTCTACCTTCATCATCTGTAAAAAATTCTTTAAATACTTCGTTAAACTCTTTTTGCATTATAGTTTGAGTATTAGGATCTAATTGCATCCAACTTTTCATTTGCTCTGAATTAAATTTAAATTCATTCTGAATTGCTAATTCATTCAAATTATCTGGATCATTTTTTACTAATTCTTGTTTTAATAAATTATTTGGAAATGGCTCTGTTTGTTTTTTGTTATAAACTTGAGGATCTTCTGCTATTATTTCGTGTTCTAATAATGATTTATTTGGAACTATACCATAATGCTTATTTATTTCGTGATCTGTAAAACCTGCAGATTTAAATATAGGGCGTTGCCTGTCTATCATTTTATTAATAGCTTCTCTGCTAAAACCTGCTTCTACTAATTGTGATGCTTTTATTACCATTATTATTCAAAAATAGGTATTATCATTTGTGATTCGTGAAATCTATCAATTACATTATACCCTGTATTTACACTTAATTCTTGTGGAATTTTTATTCGTTTTTGCCATTCTTCTAAAGTTTCATCTGTTTTTCTTTTAGGAACATTCCATAAAGGTGTTTTATTATTTAAAAATATATCAGCTAATCCTTCATACTCATATGTTGCTGTTTCATCTATTTTTAATGGTCCAAAAGTAAACGCAATATCTTTTATTTTATCTTTTGCCTTTACTTGTTTTGCATACTCTAAATAATCTTTACTAATAGAATTAGAACCTCTGCCTAATAATTCTTTAATTGAAAATCCTTTTTGCTCACCTTCTGTTAATAATTGATCTAAATACATTATTGCATCATATGTTTCTGGATCATATCTTCTATCTAATGATGCTACTATATCTCCCATTCCCACATCTTCGTTTTGAAAACTAAATAATTTATTAACTGTTTCTGCTATATCTGGTTTACCTATTGTTTTTGAAATTAATGAAACAAATTGTCTATATGCTTTTTGATCTGCTTTTGTTGCTGTTTCCATATTTTTCCTAGATCTAGTTAATAAATCTTTATATGATTCATCATCAATTAAACTATTTGCACGAGCTTCGTGTATTATATTCATTTCTGAACGAGTATCTATATATTTTGTTCCAACCATTAAAGTTAATACTGTTTGCATTGCTCTCCCTTCTGGGGTATCTGCTTTATTTTTTGTATTTTTTATTATTGTGTTAAATGCTGTCGCTAAAGTTCTTTTTAATTTTCCACTTACATTTGATTGCTTTAATTCGTCTAAAAATGTTTTCATATATACAATACCTTCTGGTGTTTGTGATTGTATTGCTAGTAATTGATCTGAAAATTTTAAACTTCCGTTGAGATCTTGTTGTGTTACTATTCCTGTAATGCGTTGTTTTTGTGCATCATTTTTTTCTGTCAAATGTTTTATTATTCCAGACCTTAAAGTATCATCTGGTGATAATTCATTACCTTCTATATCAAGTAATTTAAATTTTGTATTTGTTGCATTTTTTAATGCATTACCCCAATCTATTTCTTCTTGACCACCAACTGTTGTTGTTTTAGATTGAGCGGTTTGAAATTGCAAATATTTTAAATTAGTTGTATCTTTAGCACTTTGTACTACTTTAGTAAATTCAGCATCTCCATATAATCCTTTTGCTTTAAAATCTTCCATATTTGCTTGAAATATTGTCCAATTAGATAAAAATTCTTGTGGTCGTCTATAATTATCCATTTCGGTTAAATAGGTATTAGTAGTTGTTTCTGCTGCAGTTTTTTGATTTTTTAATATTTGATTAAATACAATTTCTTGTGTCCCAATTCTACCTTTTGTTGTTTGCTCTATAAATGTTGGAGCAAGATATTTGTAATCATCTCCTAATTCTGTTTTTAGTTGTTCTGTTTTGTTTTTTATATAATCATTAAATTTTGTTGTATATGTTCTAGGTGTTAAATAATCTGGATTTGCAGGATCTTTAAATTCTAATAATTTATTTGAAATTTCACTACCTATTTCTGCAGCTTTTATTTTTACTCTTGCATCTCTTTCAGCTACTTGCATTTTCATTTGGTAATCTAAAAATTTAGTACCTATATTAGATAAACCTTTTGATATTTGACCACCTAAACTTGATGTTTGTACACCTGCAGTTAAAGAGCGTGATGCTCTTCCTAACCCTTGTCCTTGTCGTTCATATCTTGGTAATCTCATTATAATATTTCTTTCATTATTTTATAATTCATACCTGCCGAAGCTAAATCTCCAACACCACCTATAACTGAACCAATCATATTATTAGTTTCATTTGCTAATAATCCTTGAGTTTCTATATCTAAACTTGTGCTTTGTGATTGTGCTATTCTTGCTACATTATGCATATCACTTAAAAAATCATTATAATCTTCTTTAACAGCTAGTAACGGAGATCCTGTGTATTGAACACCAGACATTCCTATTCTTGCTCTTTGTTCACTCATTAATTTTGTTTGTTCTCTTAATCTTCTTTGTTTTTCTATTTCTAATTCCATTTTTTGATTATATGCTTCCCAAGCGGCATTTGCTTGTATTTGTTTTTTATTTTGTCGTGCTTGCGATATGCTCATAATTGTAGAGCCAACAGTTGTTACACCACTAAAAATAAAACTTGCTAATGCCCAATTAAATCCTGCCATAATTAATCACTCGTTACTAATGTTCCTGTTATTCCTAATATTGTCATAGGTAATGGTTGTGTTTGCTCTACAGTAATTTGACCATCTCTATCCCATCCTAAATTTGTTACTCGTTTATCTCCTGTAAACTCTGGAATATTCTGACCCATAGGTGTAGATGATGTTCTAAATGGCAATTGATCTCCATTTATTGTTGCTCCTACTGTATTTAACAATCTCACCATAACTTCATTATATCTTTTTTTACGACCTTGTGAAGTGCCTGTTTGTCCACCTGCTTCTACTCTTAATGTTTTTAATGTAGATGTATAACCTAATCCTACTTCAACAGTTTTTGTTGAGGTAGTTGATGGTAAACTAATTGTAATTGCACCGCTAGTAACTGTTTGTTTTGGATATATTGCATCTCCTATTAAAATAGTAGAACTTTCACCTTCTAAATGATCTAATGATGTTAAACTACTAGAATCTCCATTTACAACACCAACTAATGTTGAGTCAGTATTAATAGTTTTATCCAAATATTCTACATATTGAACTATATTTCCATTTATTCTTCTTTTAACAATACACCATACTTGATCCTCACCACCTTCTGGAATACTTGCTACACTCATTGTTTTAGCAATACTTGCAATACTATGACTTGCTCCACTACCATCAGCTAATTGTATAACTGTTCTATCTATAGCTTGTTTATAAGTTAATGCTAACTCTATAGTATTTGCATCTCGTGCATATACATAATATTCTTTACTATCTTCAAGACCATCTATTGCAGTTCCCCCTCCTGTTTCATAAGTAACCTTATCTCCTGTACTAAATCCATGTGAACTTATTGTTATATATCCATTATTATTTGCATCATCTGTATTTGTTGTAACCGCACTTGCTCCGTTAAAAGTATATTTTATTTCACCACCAAATTCATGTCTATGCCATGCTACAACATCTTCTTCTCTATTAAATGTCATTCCTAATAATACACCATCATTTCTAACTGCCCAATAAATAGCATCTGGTTCTTGCGCATAATCTACTTCTTTAATACCTGTATCTGTAATATGTTCTGCTAATATTGTCATATCTGGAGCAGTATAAGCATCATCTTCAAATCTATAATAAAATTGTCTTACTTTACGCTGCTGCCTTTGTACAAATAAAATTAAATTACCAATTTGTATTGGTCTTAACGGATATACACCATACGTTGTTTGTTGTTGTATATTAATATTATCTGGTTGTAATGGTTCACCTGTAGGTCGGCTTACTTTAAATTCAGATCCTGCTGTTCCTACAATTAAATCTTTAGAAGGTGCTAACCATCTTATAGCATTTACTTTGTTAGCTGCAATAGTATATATAAATGCATCTGCTGCTTCTGCATCCCCTTCATCAAAATTTTCATATATTCCAGATTGCGATCCCCATATTGTTTGCGGATAACTTGTTGATCCTGCAAATATTAATCGTTGTTCAAAAAAACTAACTGCTCTTGGAAATCCTGTTGTATTAGAATATGCTCCTAATGACCATTCTTTTGTAGCACTACCTGTACCTACTGCTGTAAATATTTCATAAGTTACAACTGTAGCACTTGTAAAAGCTGTAATTTTTCCATGACCATTTTTTACTTTTACTAATCTTCCAACATCTGTACTTGCAAATAAATCGGCACTTGCAGTTAATGTTCTTCCTGTACCTACTGTTGTTGCACTAGATGTTAGTGTTGTATCAGTTGTATTTTGATCTAAATAAGGTCCTTTTTCAAAATCAACATCTGTTATACTCCAACTTGTATGCCCTGTTCTTGTTAATTTAGTTGGTTCATGTGAAGGATGCACTATATACATAACATCTGCAGATTGTGCAAATTGTAATTCTGATAATTGTGCTGATGTATATTCTGTTGCTATTTCATATACTTTAGCTGCTGTACCACCAGAAGTATAAGTTGTGTAACTACTTGAATTTACTCCAGATAATTCAAATGTATTTGTAGTTTTATTTGCAACTGTAAATCGTCTACCATTTAGTTCTGTCATACCTCCAACATCATTAATCCATACATGATCTCCATTAGAGTAACCATGAGATGCTGCTGTAACTACTGCAGGATTTGCTTTTGTAATAGCTGATATACTTTTTGTAGCTTCTGTTATTTGCCCACTATCTTTATAAAATCTTATATATTGATTACCAAACTCTAATATATATGTTTGTTCAATATTAAATTCAAAAGGTATTAATCGTGTCGCATTTGCAGAATTTTTTACCTCACATACAAATCTTGATCCATATCGTCTTGTTGCTCCGCCTTGCGGAAACACAATCATATTTTTTAATGTTTCTACACCATTATTATATTTTTTAAAATCAACTTGACCATGTAATTTTGGAGATAACTCTCCTGCTGTAAAATTAGTTTGAAAGGGATGAACTCTTGCCATTATTGAAATTTACGAAAATCTGTAAAAGTATCTGATACAATATCATCCGTAAACCCTTCTGTTGAATCTATACTTCTCGCTTCTGTAAGTTTTAATTTATAAATTCTTTCCATTTCTTTTTGCAATGCAGCACTATTTGTAACAGGATATGCCATTTCAGATGCTAATTTTGCAGTTAATGTACTTACAAATATAGAATCAAATAATTTTGGGTCAGTAATTCTTGCAATATATATTATATTAGCTGTACCTTCATTTGTTAATAATACTCTTCCTTGTCCTGCTAAATTTTCTATTTTAAATTCATAATCATCAAACTCCATTTTTAACACTCTCAAACAAAATGGATCTGTAGGCAATGCATATTGATATGAATATTCAAATGCAGGTGTTGATGAAATTTGAGCCAAACTTGCTCTTGTAATTGCAAAATTCCATGCATGCGATCTTAATAAAGAATCCCTTGCAGGTTCGTACAAAGCATTACACAACCTTGCTCTTTCAGTATCTTCGGTAAGTGATGCTATTGGACTATCACCTAATTTTCTTAATGCATTCGAACAAATTGAAACTTCTGTAGCCATAACACCCTTAATATAACAATAAAAGGGGTTCTCTGCAATAAAAAACCCCTTCTATTTATCTATTGTTAGTCAGTAACGTAAGTAACTACCATAGTAATATCTCCTGCCGCTGCAGTTGCCGCAGCATTTGACATAGTTAATGCAACCCTTAATGGAACTTTAGGATCTGCTGACAGACCTCCATCTTCCCAAACATGGTTTGCAATGGCATTTACATTTCTTGCTTCAAATGCAACTTCTACACCTGCAGTATTTGCTGCTTGTAAAGTTGTTATTGCAGTTGCATAACAATCTTCATCAACAACAGCACTTGCTTCTGTAGTTGTTCCACCAATAGTAAACTTTGTAGTTCCATTATATAGACCCACATTAGCTGCTAATGATGGTGAACCATTTGAATCAAGGTCATCATTATAAAGTTTAATTGACATAATTTTTGCATTAGATGGTACTTCTGCCATCATAATAACATCATCATTATCAATATCGCCTGTACCTGCAGCAATAGTATCTGCCCATACACGCATTTTTCCATGAACATTTCCAACCTCAGAAAGTGTTCTAGGTGTAGAATCCATATTAGTAATTTCTACTGATTTTGCTGTAGCCATAATTACCCCCTACGATTCTGTACAAGCAATTTCTACCATCTTTTCATCTTCGATACGAGTAGCACCGATAGTCATAGATAGAAATACTTGTGTTGCATAGTTCTTATCTGCTCTTTCAGAAATTTTTGTAGAAATATCTGAACCAACAGCAAGACCTAATGCTGATTGACAAAAAGCTAAAACTTGTCGGTTTGAATCACCATCAAGTCCTAGACGCTCACTTCTAATGAATTTAAATCCTAGATATGTGTCAACTTCACCTTGCACTAATGCTTTGATTGTGTTGAAATCTGAAGATTTTACTTCACTAATATTTAAGAAATCAGATAATTGGTTTGCAGTACAAATCAAATATCTTTGTTCTTCTGGATCTGTTTCAGCTTCATCCAAAATCTTTTTTGCATCTAACAATTTTGCAATCGTTAAATTAGCTGATCCATGCACAACTTTTTGAGTAGATGGTAATGCTACTGTTGTACCGCCACTAACACCGCCATATGCGTTGCCTGTAGCTGCAGCAATAATTGCATCATCCATTGCTCTTCCCATTGCCCATGCACCTGCTTGTGCATATTCAGATTGTGGAGAGATTAACATTCTCACTTTATCCTCTTGGTCAACTAAATCAGCCCAATCATAGTCATCCATAGTAACCTTACGTCTTGAATGTGGAGTATCAACACGAGGGGTATCACTATGTCTTGACGTTCTCTTTAGAGCCGCAGTATCTCCGATTCTTTCAAAGAAATGTGATTTACCTGTAACAGTTTCACTTCTTACTGCATCTCTAAGTCTTGAACCTTTTTGTTGTGCCAAATGGAATACGTTGCTTTTATACTGTTCTACAAAAGCTGTAGTAATTTGAACACTCATAGAGTTCTCCTTATTTAAAAATTAATATTATTATTTTTTTTGCAGTTTTTGTCCTTATAAAAGGGAAACCTATTTAAAGTCGTTAGACTAATTTAGTTGTTATCCGTTAGGGCAACCTTATTGCAAAATATAATAACACAAAAAATTTAACTTGGGAATACCTTTTCGTGTAATTGTCTTACTCTTTCTACCGCAGCGGCATGATCTCTATGTTTTGGATCATGATATGCGTGTTCTGGGTCATCATAAATACTCGTAATTTCATCTTGAGCATCTAATGGAGATACTGCTAAACTATTATTTTGAGTATTTCTAGCCATATCTTCTGTTACATCTTCACCAAGTCTTGCAAACATTTTAATAACTGCAGGGTGATTTCCTGCTTCTGTATTCATAAGTTCCATAATTTCTGGATCACCATAAACTTGTAATGCTCTTTTGGCTTTAGATACGTTTTTATCGTAGTTATATCCCCATTCTTCTTTTAATGTTTTTTCAGATTCTATACGACTTGCTTCAATTTGTGCAGGTTGATTTTCCATTTCATAATTAATAGTATTAATTTGATAATCTACTAATGCTTTCACCTGTTCATTATTTAAACCAATTTTATGTGCTACATTTTTAAATTCATTTAAATTTTGTTCTGGTATATATGATTGATAATCATTAGGTATAGATACCTCATATTTATCTGCTGTTTCTGGTCTACCTAATTTATTATATACTTCTAATTTTTCTTCATCAGTTTTAGGTATAGGCATTCTGCTTCCTAATACTTTTTGTTGATGTACTACTGTTTTAGCTAATGACTCTACATCTTTAAAATTAGATAATGTAGGATCATTTTTTAAATCATCAGATAATGTTGATTTCCAATCTTGATTATCACTTTCAGTAGATCCTAATACAGTAGTTTCTGCAGTTGTTTCTGCAGGAGTTTCTGCAACAGGATTATCTTCTGTTGTGGTCGTTTCTTCAATCATTTTTTTGCTCCTTTAGTAGATTGATTATTCGTATAATAACAGATCGTTGACCTTCCTTAAAAGCTGTGTCGTAAGGATCTTTGGTAAACGAACTCCTATGATAATAAGCAGATGTTAAATCTGCTAATACTTGTTGACCCTCATTAGAGTCAAAAGTAATTCTATACATTTTTTGTAATTCTTTTAATTCCACTACTCAAGACCTGCAACTTGATTCATTAATTCTTGAACTTGTGGTTTAGATGCAGTTTCTGCGGCTTTTGAAGTTTCATTCATTGCTTTAGCTTGATCTAATGCTTGTTGTTGTTGCATAGCCATTTGTTGTTGCTCTGCTCTTTGTTGCCTTATATTGTTAACTTCCGCTTCTCCTCTTAAAATATTTTTAGGAACGCCTAATAATTTTGCTCTTAATCTTACTGCTCTATCATGATCAATTAAATCCATAATAGTAGGATCTGCTTGACCTATTGTCATTGCTAATTGATATAATCTTTCTACCGCAACAGCTTCTTCCATACGTTGCGATCTTGCTAATGGACCTACATACTCAATATCCATATTAGCTTCACTTATTCCCTCTGGCGGTGTCATAAACTGACCTTTTCTAAACATTAATCCAAATACTCTTTCAATTAATGGATTTAAAAATTCGGTTTGAAATCTACCTAAAGTAGGACCTAATAATCTTTGCATTAATTCGTATCTAACTTGCACTTCTGTAGCAGTCATTTGAGGACCATCTTGTAGTTGTAATTGGTCAGAATAATACGCTTGTCGTATTGCAGTTCTAAGTTGATTTTCTTTCATATCTGTAACTTGCCAGTTACTAGCAACTTGTAATGGTTTTACCGCACCATCACTTCTAACTACTGTAATTCCTGCAGGTGTCATTCTAACTCTACCAATAACACCATCATCTGTTACAAGTAATGGTGGATCAATAGCTTTTGCCCATGCTTTTAATCCTATTTCTACCGCTTTATTTAATGTTTTAATATCTGGCAATGCATTATAACTAGGTGATCTACCAAATATCTCACCTGTTGCTTTAGACCATCTAGGCACTAAATATGGAAATTCTTGATAACCACTTGTTCTAACAACCATTTGATCTTCTTCACATACATGACAAGAATGAAATGGTAATTTAGTTTTTGATTTTCCTAATGCTCTTTCATAATCTGAAGTAGGTTCTACTGCGTGTATAAATGTAAAACTTTTGTCTGGTTTTTCTTTTGCGGCTTTTAATACTTTTTCCCCTAGATTTTCTTCTCCAAATTCTTGTACAGCTTGTCGTGCTGTCATTGCATATTTTCTATATAATGTATCTACCTGTCCATTTATGTTTTCTTGTATATAGTATTCTGCAATATGTAATGTTCTAAAATGCACACCTTCATCTGGTAATCCTACCTCCCCATCTTCTACTAACATTGCACCTGTACCAATAGAAGTTAAATCAAGATACATCTCATGTACTTCTGTATTAAAATTAGATTCATTAAACATATCGTACATACGTCTTGCAGTATCTTCTAACCAAAGCTGTACTTCCCTTTGATTATTTAAATCGTCATCTCTAAGTTTTAAATGAAACCATGCTAGTGATGGTGATGTTAATGTGCCTTGTAAACTTGCAGCTAAAAGATTATTGGCTGTAATTGCAGTTGAATCAAATAAAATATCTGTGCGTGCTTCACCTTGTGATCGTGTAAAAGTTATATCGGCTTTTCTTGGCATAACATAATCTAATATTTGTTGCCAATGCTCTTCCCATGTTTGACGATCACCTTCCATTCGTGATTGTCTTTTCTTTATATAATCAAAAACTTCCATATTAAGACATTGTTGATGTGCCGCCTAGTGTAGTTTTTTGTGTTTCTACAGGTTCATCTAAACCTTCACCAGATGTTAATATTGTCGCATACTGTCCTTTTTTTTTAGTATCTAACATTCTTTGTTTTTCCGCAGCTAATTTTGCTTCTTCTTCTGCAGTTTTATCTGTTACATCTGTCATTGGTGGTGGCATTTGTGGTGCTGACATTTTTCCCATTCCTCCGCCCATATTATCCTCCTAATACTGTTTTACCACCATCTTCAAGTGAAGTGCCTGTTAATGATGCTTTTTGTTGTTTTTTAGTTTGTTCTGTTTTTTTTCGTTGCGTTGTCATACCAATTTGTTCTCTATCTGGTTCTGGTTTTTTTTCTTGTACAGTAGGTGGTGTTTTAGTTTTGCCAAATTTACCACCACTTGCTAATGATTCCATACCTTTTTGTCTAGCATTTGCATTACCTCCCATTACAAATACCTGCATTCTTTTCTTAACAATCCGTATATCAAACCATCTGAATATTGTAAGTTTTCTTTTATCACTTTTCTTATCCTACCTTCTTTTTTAAACCCTGCTGATTCAATTAATTTTATGCATCTAACATTGGTTGGTTTTGTCATTGCAGTTATTCTAACACATTTACAAGTATAAAAGCAATACTCAAATACTTGTTTAGCATAACTTCTTCTCATTGCTCTAGGATTATCTAATGCAAGATGCATCCAAATATTGTGTCCGTCATAATGTGAAAATATTACACCGCCTACAATTTTATTATTTTTATAATATCCAATATGTGAAAATTGATCTTGAACACCTTGTATCATTGCTCTCGGACTAACAAAACTTAAAACTTCTTTTGCTAATTCTTTATTAGTCTTAGCAATAATCATTGCCCAAGAATAGTTCTTGCTATACTTGCACTTTCGTCAGTGCCACCAAGTGTACTACCTTGACCATATCCCATACCTCTCACTTTACCTGCTTTTCTTCTCTCTTTAGCAGCAGATTTTTTAGGATCTTTTTGCTTTAAAGGAGGTGGTGGTGGTGGTGGGGGTGGTGCTCGTCTCTTAGGTGCGGAAAAAAATCCCATAACTTACCCTTTCTTTTTTTTCTTTTTCATTGGTGGTCTACCAATTTTTTTTCCATATGTTCCTTTTCCTTGTGGCATTATTTTTTACCCTTTCCTTTTTTTTTCATTTTTTTCATCATTTTAGATTTAGTTTTATACACAGTATCTCCTTAAAAAAGATTAAATTCAGAATCAGATTCTATCTGGATCGGTTCGGTATTTTTAACCCTAGCTTTTCGTAATGACATTACTGCATATCGCATTGCAGAAATAACATCATCATTCATAGGAATAATTTTACCTTCCTTTCTATGATACATTCTAATTTCTTCCATAAGTTTATTCTGATTTGCAAAAATTTTCAACCTTTTTGTTTGAAATCTTGTTAACATTTCCATTACCCCTGCTTCAACACTTATACCCCCACTACCTTCTTTCATTCCTTGTTGCGGTGGATTTGTAAAATGTTCTTTTAATAAATTAACACCTTCTTCTCTATATTGCATAGCTAAACTTTTACCACTACCTTTATCTGCTTGCCTACCATCCATAGGGTATATAACAGGAATCCATCTGTTTCTTGATTTTATTGCAGATGCATGAACAGGTACAGTTTCTTGTCGCATACTATAACTATCATACACATATACTATATCACTATCTCTATCCCATGCTAACCATGCGCACGCTGTTGGGTGATCCCAACCAAAATCTATTCCGCATATTCGTGGATAATAGTCTGGTATATCAAATGGATCACATACAATATCTTCTTCAGCTACAGGAAATACTAAACCAGATCCTAATTGTGGTATTCCTTTTTCACGCATTTTTCTTTCATGCGGTGGTAATGCCTGTAAAATTTGATCTCGTACTTCTTTAGTCATATGTGGAGCATCATCCCACGTTGCCTGTATAAGGTCTTGGCTATCTTTTAAATTATTTACAAACTGTGCAACTGTTTCTGTCATACCTTGCTCTGGAGTAAATGTCATATATACAATACCACCTTTATCCGCAGTACGAGTTAATGCTTGTGAGTATATAGCTTGTGGCGGTTCTTCATCTAACCAGATAACATCTAATGACTCACCCATCCATTTTTCTTTACCCATCTCATACGCTTTAAAACCTATTCTACTGTACCCTCCGTTTTTATGTTTTATAACTAAACTATTCATTGCATTAGGTACACCTGCTTTTCGTACAGTATCTCCAATAAGTTTTAACGGAATACTTCCTTTACCTCTAGCACTAGGATCGTCTGGTTGCCCTACTAATTCTTTTTGACATACATCTCGTGTTGTTTCATTAGATACCCCACCTGCCCAACATCTTACAGGCCTATCAAACCTACGACCTTTCCACCACTCTGGATATAACCCTGTACAATGATATGCCATCTCCATAGCACCGCAAAATGATTTACCTACCCTATTACCTGCCATTAACAATCGTTGCGTTGCATTACTGTTATGAAACTTTATTTGATAGTCATATGGTTTATACAATTCCATTTGATTTGTTTCTTGACGATATTGCAATTCTTTAGCAATTTCTACTGCTCTAGCTAAATCGTTCATTAACACTTTCCCTAATTATATCGGCTATAGATATTTGTTGATTTTCTATAACACTTCTATCATGAGCAATTTTAGATAACTGCTCTTTCATTTTTATAGGTATAACTAAATTATAAGTAGTATATGGAACATTTAATTTATTTGGTCTAGGCATCCTTATCTCTTATTTTATCAAGATCATCACTATGCACCATTACCCAAAACCCTGCCCTGCCCTTTTCACATAATGCAATAACTGGGGTCTTACCCTCTTTCTTTGCCATTGCATTTGTGTCATCCCAAAGGGTAATAGCTGTGTGCTTCTTGCGTAACTTACATTCTATAAATAATTTGTCGTGGATTACATCTGCTCTTGTAATCTTACCATTGCCACCACTTAATGGAGTCCTCTGACCACCAAAATAAGCAGCTACTTGTCGTTCTCTTTGTTTCCATGCTTTATCAGCCATATCTTGTATATAACACACAATTAACTTACGTTCAACCCATTAACTTAGGTTAATACCTAAAAATACCCACCGCTGTGGGATGGAATCCATATTATTATAGAAGGGAAACGTTTTTTGGGGGGTCGGTGGCCTGAAATAGGCAGTTTTCCTCATCTTTTATATAAATCACAAAGGAGATCTCCTTTTTTTTTGATCTGAGAGAGAGTGTGTGTGTAGAAAACGATATTCTCAAGATATATTATATATGTTCTGTTGTCTAAAAGTTTGACTAGGTAATATGTATTGTTGTCTAAAAGTGTTATCAGAACAATATATATATAAATGTACTAACTATTATATAAGTAATCATATTAGTTAAGCTTCTCTGGTTCTGTTATTGTACCTAATAAGTATTGCAGTTCTTTTTGTAGTTCTTCTGTACTCTTCTCATTGGTTACATCTTTATGAAGTTGTACAGTTTGATGACCTGTTCTATCTAAAAGCGAATTCACCGCATTGATTTTGGTGGACGCATTGCATTTTGGATCTGATAAAACATCTGACAGAACTTGGATCGCTTTTGGAGTTAAACTGTTTAACATACTCTGTTGTTTCTCAAATATCTCATTAGCATATCTTTTCTTTAAATATGCGCCCTGTTGTTCCGCAGTCTTTTCTGAATATCCAGAACGTATTGCAGATTGTTTAGCGTTTCCAGATTCCGCAAAATACTTAATAAAAGCATCTTTACAAGGTTGTTGCTTTTCTTGGGTTTTATTAGACATTCCTTATATTAACACCTTAATAATAAAAAAGATATTGACTTAACCAAAGTAAATTATATTATAAAGTTATGAATAGGTCTTTTAATATTAACTGTTGTATTTTTGCAACAACAACACTAGGAGAAAATATGTTCAAACATATAGAAGAAAGAACTACTGATTATTATTTAACTGAAGATAGATATAATCAGATAAAAAAAAACTATCCTAAATGTAATCAAACAATCCCATATTCTGATAGACATTTATTTAAAAGAGATTTTTATCAAAAATATATTGAATTGGATTGTATGGAAAAATCAGATATTGGATTTGAGTTAACTGCTCAATCTGAATGTACATATAAACAATTTAAAGGGGTTAAAAAAAGCAAATCTGACGAGTCTTGATTAGACGAAACTACCCATAAATTTGGGTAGTCATTTGCAATATTAATTTTAACTAGGAGAAAATATGCAAAAAGAAATAATAAAAAACCCTGTTGGAAATGTCATGCAGATGATTAGATTATATTCATCTGTTGATGCTAAAGGTAAACAATTAATATTGGATTCAGTTCAAGAGGTTATGGATTCAATGTATAACCATTATTTAGCATCTGTTAAATATAAAGAAAAAATGGATTCTGTTATTAACTCTCAACAGGCAGGTAAATAATGGGTACAGTTGTTAAATGTCCAGATTGCCATAGCACTAATATTTATTTTTATTATCATGAATATGTAAATTGCGGTGCAGATGATAAAGTTACTTTTGAACAAAATAAAAAAGGTGAATGGCTCGCAAAATTTCCAAAATTAACATATGACGATATAACACAATACGAATACATGGGTTGCAGAAATTGTACATCTGAATTTATTATTGATAATTGTCATTATGAAGATGAAAACGGAGATTATCAAAACGAGTGTTTTCCAGAAAAAAGCAAATCTGAAGAAGTTTAATACAGAAACAGGGAATTAATTTTCCCTGTCATTTGCAATATTAATTAAACACTAGGAGAAAACATGACAAAAAAAGAAAGCAAAAAATGGCAACGAATTAAATGTATTGAAGAGGTAAGAAAATTATTTAAAAAAGGTGATACCCTTTATACCCAATTACATAGAAGAACAAGAAGCGGTGCTATTTATTTTTCTGTAAGATACATTAAAGATAATAGACCATTACAATTAAATTTTCATACATCAGAAATTTTAGACATGAAATTTGATAAAGAATGGCATTGTTTAAAACAACCCTTTGGCAATATGGACATGGGGTTTAATACTATTTATACTTTGTGTAATGTCGTTTTTAATGATGGATATTATTTAAAACACGAATGGTTGTAAATCACTATTGATGAAGGTTAAACCAGAAACAGGGCGAAATTTTGCCCTGTCTAGTGATAATTAAGCGATTTTAAGAGCCATACAGAGCGATTTAAATAGTTTGATGAATATTAACCTTAACTAAAAACGGAGAAATAATGTACGAAATGTTTTATAGAACACATAAAATAAATAAAAAAAAATTGTCTAAAGAATTGACCACAGAACAAATTGAAACTATTGAAAAGGCGGTTAATATTATAAATGACATAAATTGCGAAATAATAGAAATGCAGGATTTAAAATTGTCTGATATGCACAAATTAAATGAAATTTTTTGGCAATTATATCATAAATTTAATTTTCAACAGGATAAGGAAAAATAAAAATGAAAAAAATACAGGACATTTTAGAAAAATTAATAGACGAGTTAAACACTCACGAAAATATCGATCAGTATGTTTATGATTTAATTCAAGAAATAGAAATAGAATTAGTACAACCTATTGAAATATATAGAAATGAAGAACGATTTATTTATGACGTTCAACCAGATTATAATTGGACAACTATTGATAAAAAAGAAACGAATGAAACGAAATCTAAAATTAATCTTGAAAAATTAACAGAATAGGTTAAAATTAATTATATTTCTTCCTAGTAATCCCCTAGATTTTAACGAGTTTAGGGGATTTTTTTTGACTAAATAAAAAAAAGTTTGACAATACATTTTTAAATACTTAACATAGGTAAATATGGTAATAGATGATAAAATAAGAATTAAACAATTAGAAAATGAAAATGCACGTTACAAAAGAGCATATCATATTTTAATGGATTATTTTGATTATTTAGATGATGATTTAAAAGAAGAATTAGATAGAAGATTAGACGCAGAGGTTGATTTATGATGACAAAAGAAGATTTACATATGCACATGGCTCATATGCAGTTAGTAAAAATGAATAAAGTTTTAAATGGATATTGCGCTTTAATTGATTATTTAAAAACGCAAATCAATAATTTAGAAGATTTAGGTATAGATGAAAATAAGGATAGTTTACATGGATTGGCTTTGATTCATCAAGATTTATGCAACGCTAAAGATTATTTTGAAAAAGAATACGAGATGCAGAAAACTATTTGTGAGAATATGTAATGAAAATATCAAATAAAAAAGCTAGTTTAAAATGTCATAGATGCCACTATTATTACAAATATACGGAAATGTACGCTATTGGACATAAGTATGGGCAAGTGTGCGGTCGTTGTCATGACATAACAATGGAAGAGATGATTAATGAACAAAAAAAAACGTAAAGTTATTAAGTTTAAACCTAATTTTAATTATGGCGGTTATGATCGCTCTATTTGGTTAGATAAAGTAAAGGCAGATGAACATATAGACGCTTTACCTTGTGATACTGAGAGAAAAGATGATGAATAAGTTTATAGCGGTGCTATGGCAGTGCTACAATCATGCTATCATTTTGCTAATGGCAAAAAATAGCTATACATATACATATACCTATACCAATACTTATACCAATACATACAAGATAGTAACAACAGAGTAAACCAAAATGCGGAAAACTACTAGAGAAGAACAATCACCAATATTTAGATTTTATGCAAAAGATTGGATAAGCAGTCCAGATAGACTGAGATTATCTTTAGAAGAGCAGGGTGCATATATCTTGTTGTATTGTTTTTGTTGGAGGGGTTTTGAAATTGAGTTAGATTTTGAAGTTTTAAGTCGTATGTGTAATTGTAGAACAGAAAAGATTGAAAAGATATTCCCACGAATAGAGCATTTATTTAGCAAAATAGAACGTAATAACAAAACTTATCTTGTATGCATTCAAGCGGAAGAAGAAAGAAAAGAGCAAGCTATAAACAGAATTAAAAAACAAAAAGCAGGGAAACTTGGCGCTAAAATTAGGTGGAGTAAATAATGGAGATAATTATAGTGTACATGATTATAGGAATATCTTGGTATTATTGGGATAATTTAAAATGATGTACAGAGATTTTTTAACTGCGTTTGGAGATCAACATAGTTTCCAAACTTTTGACGATAAAGGCAAAAACAAAACACTTATAAAGCAATTACATGGTCATATTGATGAACATATTGACCAATTAGCTATGTTAAACCAAAAAGGTGCAGGAGTATATTTTACTGTAAACAAAACAGATTTGCAGGGTAGAACAACAAAAAACATAGAGCAAGTAAGAGCGGTATTTTGTGATTTTGACGGAACACCACTTCCAGAAAATTTTGATGTATTACCGCATTTAATTATTAACACTTCTCCAGATAAATACCATGTGTATTGGTTGGTTAAAGATTTACCTTTAGAAAGTTTTACTTTATATCAACAAGCATTAGCTAGTAAGTTTGGAAGTGATCCTGCGGTAAAAGATTTACCTAGAATTATGAGAGTTGCAGGATTTTATCATAATAAGAAGAGTGCATATCCTGTAAAAATAGTAGAAGAACGCATTATGGGTGCATACACAAAAGAGGAAATAAGAGATGGTTTAAATTTAGTTAGACCAAAAAAAAGAGTGTTTAAATTTGATCCAAATTATAAGCATACATATAATGGCGGAGTTACAGGAGCAACGGAAGGCGATAGACACGCACGTTTAGTTAGAATGGTAATATCAATTATTAAACGTGGTGAAGATTATCAATATGCAAGAGGAGAAGTTTTAAAATTTAACAGTATGTGTAATCCGCCAAATTCTCAACAAGAGGTTTTATGGCATTTAGACGATATGTGGAGTAGATATGCAACTGCGTGAGTATCAAGATTTTGCAATAGAACAGATAAAACAAAAATTTCAACAAGGAAATAAAAAAGTTTTATTAGTTGCCCCAACAGGTAGTGGCAAAACTGTTATTGCAAGTCGTATGATAGAAAAAGCAACGCAAAAAAATAAAAGATGCCTGTTTGTTGCGCATAGAAGAGAATTAGTTACACAATGTTCGAACAAATTACATGAGTTTGGAATAGATGCAGGAGTAATAATGGCAGGCATTACAGGTAGTTGGGTTCATGACACGCAGGTTGCAAGCATACAAACTTACAATGCTAGAAAAGATCGAGATGATTTTCACAAACCAGATGCGGATCTAATTATTTTAGATGAAGCACATAGATCAACAAGTGATACATTTAAAAAGTTACTAGAAGAATATCCAGATGCTTATGTCGTGGGATTAACTGCAACACCAATTAGAAATGACGGAAAAGCGTTAGGCAATATTTATGATGAATTAGTAGAAAGTAGTAATATAAGAGATTTAACTGCGCAAGGTTATCTTGTTAAAAATAGGGTTTTTGCTCCTAGTATTCCAGATTTGCAAGGATTAAAAATTTCTATGGGCGATTATGATAAAAGACAATTAGATAAAAGAATGAACAAAACAAAATTAGTTGGCGATACTGTAAGTCATTGGATCAAGTTTGCAGAGAATAGGCCAACAGTTGTTTTTGCTAGTAGTATTGCTCATAGCAAATATATAGCCAACATATTTAATCAAAATGGTGTACCCGCAGGACATATTGATAGTGAAATGAATGATGAAGATAGAGAGCAAGTGTTAAAAGATTTACAGGAAGATAAAATTAAAGTGTTGTCAAATTGTATGATACTGACGGAGGGGTGGGATTGTCCTAAAGTTTCTTGTGTGGTGATTTGTCGCCCTACAAAATCTTATGGAATGTATTTACAAATGGTAGGTAGATCATTAAGACCGCACCCAGATAAAAACGACACATTAATAATAGATCATAGCGGTTGCATATATGAACACGGATTCCCAGAAGATGTGCCTAAATGGGAATTAAAGCGTAGAGAAGAAAAAGAAAGAAAAAAGAAAGAACCTGTACCTATTGAAAAACAACCTTATACTTGTGTTAAATGTGATTTTGTTTACAAACCTACAAAAGAAGAACCAGAATGTCCAAACTGTTCTCACATACCAACTAAAAAAGAACAGATTATGTTAATAAAACAAGGTAGATTAATAGAATTACCAAAAATGAAAGAAACAAAAGCAGAAGATAAGAAAAGGTTTTATGCCCAACTATTGTTTATTGCAAAACAAAAAGGGTATAAAGAGGGGTGGGCAAGTCATACTTTTAGAGAAAAATACCATCATTTTCCCCATTCTAAAATGGTCTTGCCCATACCACCTACTAACGAAGTGCATAATTTTATTAAGCATTTACAAATTAAAAAAGCTAAATCAAAAGGAGTAAGATTATGAATGTACGATATTTAAAAATTAAAATATCAGATGTTAAAAGATATATTAAATATTACGAAAAATTTTATAATATGGAATTAGATAAAGATGGATATAAGTATGTAATTGAAAATCTTATGTATGATTTGGATTTAGATATATATGCAGATAACAAATATTATAATGATATATTATCTTCATTACATAACTTTGTAAAAGGTGGAAAATTTAATCGTATAGAGGAGTAAGATTATGATTGAACCTACTACACAAGATTATATATGGGCAAGTAGTCGTTTTTTATTAAGACCATTACCATCAGATTATGATAAATGGAAAGAAAAAAAATTTTATAAATTCCTTGAGAAAAATGCGTCGTCTTCTTATGAATGTGCTGACCCCATAGATATATGGAATCAAATTGAATCTCTAGCGTGGAGTATGAGATATTATATTGGAGGTAAAAATGAGTGAAGTCGAATTAGAAAAACGTATGCATGAGATTAGAAAAATTGGTGAGTCCTACGCAGAAGCTAAAGCTAACCTAAATTATCTTGAACATTATCGTAAAATAAAATTGGCTCAAATGATGAAACAAAAATTGTCAGAAGCTAATAATATGTCAGTTGCAAAAGCTGATTTAGAATCAAGGGCGGAAGAAGAGTATGTTAAATTATGTCAAGATTTAAAAGATGCGGTACAACAAGAATCCAAACTTGCATGGGAAAAAAAAATGGTAGAACTTAAATTTGAGTTTTGGAAAACAAATCAAATCTCTGCTATGAGTGAACGTAAAAAGTATGGGTAAAAAGAAACCAACACTTAAAGAGCGAAAACATATGGAGAAAGTTGCAAGCATTGGTTGTATAGCTTGTCGTAAATTAGGAATTTATGATTCACCTGCGGAGATTCACCATATAAAAAATTTTACAGGAGCAGGAAAACGATCAAGTCATATGCTAGTTTTACCTTTATGTCCTAATCATCATAGAAATTCTAACGAAAGTTATCATCATTCTCCTAAAAAATTTGAAAATCGTTTTGGAAGCCAAATAAAGCTCTTAGAAGAAGTTTTAGATCTTTTGGGAAGTATCAACCATTAAACCATTGCAACCATTCTCCAGAGGTCTTATTTTGATGCCATTTTCTCCAATGATACTCAGTTATACATACATACCAATTAAAATCGTGTTTTTGTTTTAATTTGTATATCGCAACATCACAACTAGAATATAAATGATTAAAAACTACCGCTTGCTCTTTTGGAGAAGTAAGTAAGGCGACAACAACAAATAATGTTTTCATTTTAAAAAATTAAATCTGGTCTAATATACTCTAATTTGTAATCACCAAAACTTGCAATTTGATATGCTCTTAATTGTGGTATAACTTCCCACTTAGAAACTGCAGGGTGAGATATATTTAATTTTTCAGATAAATTTTTACCACCATACTTAGCTACAATTTCTTTTTTTCTTTGTATTGCTAAATCGTATTTATTACTCATAATGTAAATCTATAAAAAAAATTAACATATGTCAATATTTAGTTGACTATATAATTAATAAATATATACTTAACCTAAGTAAAAAATATATAAGGAGTTATAATGAGTTTAGTAATATCAGAAGAACAAAGTGAATCTAAGTACCCAACAATACCTTTAGGAGTTAGTAAAGCTAGATGCGTGAGTGTGATAGATTTAGGTACACAGGAAAATAATTGGCAAGGAGAAATATCTTGGAAAAGGCAAGTGTTGTTTGAATGGGAAGTTCCAGAGCATACTAATAATAATGGCGAGCCATTAACTATAAGTAAATTTTACAACGTATCTTTTTTTGAGAAATCAAATTTATCAAAAGATTTAACCTCATGGAAGGGTAAGCCATTTAGTCCGCAGGAAAAGAAACAATTTAATATGGGCGATATGTTAGGTCAAACTTGTCAAATACAAATAATGGAAAAAGATAATGGTAAACAACAGATTGTAAGCATTATGCCATTAAAAGAACCAATGACGGAACAATATCATAAGTCTAAATTATTTAGTATAGAAGATTACCAAAACGATAGAAAAGAAGTATTTAATCAGATTAGAGAGGGTATTAGAAATATTATATTAAGATCTAAAGAATTAACTACTGAAGATGCAGATACTAGTGGCAACGTACCATTTTAAGGACGGCATGATTGAGTACATAAATAAAAACGGATATATCGTGGATCATTTTGGCACAATAGTAAAAGACCATAAAGGTAGAGATATTTTTGTGCCAGAGGATTATAGAAAATATTATAAAATATGGGGTAGATAATGGTTGAATACATAATACTTACAATATGGATTGAATATAATAATAAGATACATGAACGCTATAAACTAGCACCTGCACCATGTGAAACTGCGGTTAATAAAGTTTATAAGGATTATAAAAACAAACAAGCAAGAGTTGTTGCGGTAAAATGTGATGGATATAAAACTTTTGAAATAAACAAACCACTTATGGAGTATTATCGTGAAAATAACTAATCATTCAAACTTACCTGCTTGTTTAGTAAGAGCAGTAGAAAACGATCCTTATGATGCGTCAAAGTCAGATATATCTACAACACGCATAATTGCACCACCACGAATAAGGATCTTGGAAAAACGTAATTGGGATTTATTAGAAGAAGATGTATCAGATAGAATATGGTCATTACTT
>Ga0209645_1000203_pt1 | contig 31855 bp, 26 predicted proteins | sample ETNvirenome_6_30_FD_184070 | JGI IMG/M metagenome (GOLD analysis project Ga0209645, IMG submission 184070) | Marine viral communities from the Pacific Ocean - ETNP_6_30 (SPAdes) (version 2) | ecosystem: Environmental > Aquatic > Marine > Oceanic | place: Pacific Ocean | collected 2013-06-19
GCAGCACCACTAATGCAGCAAGAAACTCTTTCTTGGGAGGTATCACCGGTAACAAGTATCCTTTCCAAGGCCAGTACTTCCCAGCATCTTCGACAAAAGCATTTGATCGACAGTTTATTTACTCTGCGAAACAAAGAAACTTTGGTGTCTTAATGTCATCCGATGGTATCACCATAAAGGATGACAATAACACTCTTTTATTTACTGATGATGATGTAAGTGATAATTTTTATGCATTTGAGAAGAGTTACTCCGGTGTAATTTCTGAAGAAATGTTAAACATGTTTGCATCTCTAATTGAATTCAATGATCTCATAGGATATCCTATCGATGGTTATAAAAGGTCATATAAAGAAATGCAAAAACTTGCTCGACTTTTCTTTGAAAAGATGGAGAATAGAGTTGAGCCTGAAAAGTTTTTTGAATTCTACAAATGGATTGACACTTCCATTATGTATGCACTTGGTCAACTCTTCCCTGCTTCTGCCAAGTTTTCAGAAACTTCGAGAAATGTGATCGAAAGTCATGTTCTTGAAAGAAACAAGCTTGATCGCAAGTTTCCAATTCTTATTGATGTATCTGCGACTGAGGGCTATGCTCATGGTCTTAATGAACTTTTATACAAATGGCGATACGGACATGCTCCAGTTGGTGGAAACGAAAACGAAAACTGTGTATGGCAAAAACACAGGAAAGAAAGAACTGACATAACAGACCGACAAACACTGCTAGACAACCTAAATACTGGCAATAATAGTAAACATTTGGCTAAGATAACCACAGATGGCACTGTTTATGCTGGTAGTACTTATGCCATAAGAAACTTCAGTAAATTACATAATTTTGATGTAGAAAAGCATGATGCTATACATGGCGGTATTAACTTTGAGCAAAATAAAAACAGAGACATAGTTTTTGATGCAACTTACATACATGGGCCAACAACATATGAATTTCCAAAAGGTATACCTCAAAATGTTCTTGTGGTTGGAGTTGGCGAAGGTCAAGGTGCCGATGCATTTATAGATTGTATTGACGAGTTAGATCAGAACAAAAAGAGAAAATGGAGAGCAACTGCAAAGGTTGGACGAAAATCTGTAGTAGAAGTAAGCTCAAGTTCAGAGAGAGACGGCGAGGAATACAGAGGTATTTTAAAAACTGCGATTGCTTGGCCACACAACTTGATCTCAGGAACAGTTGATACTGGTTATAACTCACTTGTTGTAAATAAATTTAAACAAGGAGTGATCCTTTCAAATGTCCACTCGGACACATATGCTCCCGGTAATGAAATTGGTATGCAAGGTCCTTTCACAGAGACATGGGTTGGTGGTCACCAATCTCGACATGTCGATTTGAATAAGCACAATGTACGAATTACAACCAACTCTGCCAGTGCAACAGCAACTATTGTCATCGCTACAAACCCAACGGATGGCGATACAATTACAATTGGAGATGGGGTCACAACTCAGATAACCTATACTTTTAAAAATACTGTAGCGGACCCCTCTACTCAAATATTGATTGATGGCGGTGGCGACCCGTTAGGGACGATGCTCAGTTTGACAACTAGAATAGAAGCTGATTTTAACATAAGTACACCATCAGGTCTTGCAACTACCAAGGTTCTAACTAATAATAATGTGGGTACCGTCGGAAATCACACATTAGCTGCCTCTTTTACATCGGGTGATAATAGTGTAACTGGCTTTACTGGAGGTATTGATGCGGTCTTTCAGACTCTAAATAATATTGATGATCAATATTCTCGTGAAGAGGGATGGAGACTATTGCTGAACGAGTGCTCAGATCAACCTACTGCTGGCAGTGGCTCTTTGTCTGGTTCTGGCGATGGTGCCATGGGTTTTGTTGGACCAGATTATGGTGGTCCTTACCCAGATAATACTAGAAAGTATGCGATTAGATATCGAGAAGAGCGGGCTAAAAGACCTTTAAATATAAAAAATATTCGCACATCTACAGGATCCGCTAGAGCAGGAAACTTCTTAAAAAATTATGAAGTTGTGATGATCGCTGGTAAAGAAGGCAACAACTTAGCATTTAGAGATTTAGATCTCGAAAGCAGACCAGTCGATGCAATTTTACCAGATCCAATATGGAATCAGGTGCCTTTTGCCACTCACTATCAATCACTTGTTACCTTTAAAGCAGGACAATATGGTAATGTCTGGGGTGATGCAAAGTCAATTCGCTCCGATTATGCTTATAGCGGCGAGACTATCTTTGAAGAAAACAACCGTCAGGTAGAAAAGAACCCGGGACGAACATCTAATTTAAGTTTTGAAGTTTCAGGAGCATTCCAAGCAGGTGCCAAAGCATCAGGATCATTCTTTGCTTATTCACCTCAAAATGTAATGATGGAGGAAACTTCTGAATCATCCGGCAAGAGAATAATATTTGGTGGTGATAACTATATCATCGACTCTATAAATCCCTTCAGCTCTGATTCGGATCCAAACTTTTTTGTTCAGACAGGTAGTGATAAGCCAACTGACTATTATAGTAATCTTAGAACCAAAATTAATGGAATCGGTATTCATGCGGCTACATTTACCGTGAGGGAACCACAGCATCAATGTTTTCAATTTAATACTTCTAATCCAGTCCAAGCCAGAAACAACACAACCAAATTTGTTATAACAACCGGTAGTTCTGATTTTGATAATGTCGAAGAGTCTTTCGAGTTTTGGATCGATTTACAAGGTATGACATTCACTGGTTCAAATGTTAATCCAAAATGGTATTTGTTCCAAATAGATTCAGGAAGCGGAAATTCTTCTAAAGAACTTTATTTCTCTGGAAACCAAGGAGAGCTACACTGGAATGTGGGATATAATGATGGTGGTACATTAAAGTATAGAAAATACACAATCGCAGGAATGAAAACATATAAAGACAGCGGCTTTATTCAAATTGTCATTAATAATGCATATCCTGCTTCAACGGCAGCCGCCTCAACACAATCAACCATTTTTATTAACGGTGTTTCTCAGTCAGTTGATTATGCTGCTACCGCTCTCATAACTGATGTAAGAAATATGAGAATCAAAAGTGACAGTAAAGTTACACTTTTTAATTCTTCTTCAACCGATGCATTAAGTAGAAACTCCCCTTTTCATGGTAAATGCTCATATTTTGCTTTTTACAAAGATACTTTAACTGTAAGTAATATCAAGCAACGATACAACAACAAATATCTTGGTTCATTCTCTAGCAACAATTCTATAGATGTAGCAGATCTCGGTAATGAATATTTCATGTCCGCTGAAAAATTGTCTCAGGGCGAGGCTGGTGGCAGCATACCGAATGAAGCCACTTTTACTGGTAGTTTTAATGGGCAATTTCCAACTTTCCGAACACTTATATTTAGCGGCGAAGGTGTGAGCAATACAATTGAGACATCAGGTGCTTTTGATCTTCCATATGGAGAATTTTTTGTAACGGCATCGTCTGAAGGTGTTGCAAGCAATGCACAAGTAACATTTAACCAAGGGAGTCTTTTTACATACTTTAAGCTCATTAATGATATAACTGGCGGCATTGATCCTCAAGGTGCTTTTGAGGGCGATCAGTTGAGAATCGCTCTTGATGGTGGCACTTCTCTAACATTAGAGGTTACCGTCACAGGCAATGCTCATGGATCAAATATTAAAGTTGGGGCGACTGGTAGCAATACACTTTTTTGGAACTCTATATCTGGTGCTCTTTATAATAATACAGATTTTAAAGAAGTCACAGTCACTAGCAAAACAGACCCAGCAGGATTCCCATATGCTCTTTTTGAATCCACGGCATCCCTCAGAACCGGTGGTAATAATGGAATACTAGATTTTATAACCGCCGGTGGAGGCAATCCTAGAATATCATTCTTTAAATTGAGCGGTCCATCAGGTGGTTTGAATCCAATAGATTATTACAATATTATTGAAAGAGTAAGAGATGATTTGACTTCCTCAGACTCTATTGTCACGACTCGCTTCTCATCACCCGGTGGTCCAGAGATTCAATCAAGAGGGTTTTTAGATGTTAGAAATCAAGAATTGTCAGTCTACAATGCCATGCCATTTAGAAATCTTACTGTTAGGGCATCCTCATCGGGTGAATCTGGCAGAATAAGATTAGAAGATCACCTTTTGAGAAGAGACGGACTAAGAACTCATTTGTCGAGACATAGTGGTAAGTTTGGCCACGACAGTGAGTTTGGTTCAATTACCGCTGAGAATTATGTTACCGTTCCTTCGTTCCACAAAACACAAAGGAACGACATAAAAAGAATGAATTTCAGCGGAGACAACGTAGTCACAGGAACTATTTATAATAATGGTTTCTTTCAATCTTGTATCCCGCAATCAGATTTTCAATACAGTTGGGTTACTGGTTCTATCGGCGAGGACATAGGACAAAGAATTTTAGGATTTGCACCACCGACAGGCTTTGTATCTTCGTCCGATACAGGTGTGGTTGATGCTTTGATTTTTCCCACAGGTTCAGACATAAGTATTAGGAGTTTATAATGTCGCTTTTTGTTGACTTTCTTGGATTAAATAGTTTGATAAGCTCTTCGTTTAGCATAGATCCATTTGATAATATCATAGAATCTAGAAGAGGATCAACATTTACACAAGCAACGGCTACTTTAGTTTATGATGGTTCTACATTGCCAAGTGCTGGTGAAACAATCACATTTGATGATGGCAAGATTGGTGGAGGTATTGGCAGCTTTACTTTTACATTTACTAGTGGTGCCCCATCATCAGATAACGAGACACAGATTGGTGGCACCACAGATGCTATGGGAATTAATCTTAAAAATGCAATACTTGGTGCAGCAGGACTTAAAATTGGTGCTGAGATCGATGCGGGCACAAACACAATTACTCTGACACTAGAACAAGCTGGTGAAAGGGGCAATGGCCTAACAATAACAACAGATACCGTTGGTGTTTTTACCACTATCGAAAGTTTTTCAGGCGGAAAGGGCCTCACCATTGATGAAGAAGTTAACGGTATCAATATTCATCGCAATGGCCCTTATGGCTTTCCCACTTTCAAACAAATACGAATTCATGAGAATCCACTAACTCGTTATCAAAGACGAAACAATATATTATCTTTTACTAAGCGAGGTGAACAAACCGAACTTACACTTGGCGAAGGTAATATAATAAAATTACAAGAAAAGTTTGGAGACAAACTTACTTTTACTGAACCAGCAGTTGTGTCTTCCTATCATCCTCTGGAGTATAACTTAGGTATATTTAAGGGTGAAAATGTTCCGTTTATCGAAAGATTTGGCTTGTCATTTGACTACGGTAACCACATAACACACTTCTCAAATCAAGAGCTGAATAATCTTTTATTATTAGAAGATTTGGAGGATGAGGTTTATGATGAAATCAAGTCACTTTATTTGGATGGTGCTCTTGAATCAAATAGTTCTGAGATTAATTACTTTGAGTTTCTTAGATATAAACAAGATATTTTTCCAAAAGAGGTCAACAAATATGGTGGAGCGATAAGATCAAGAAAGCATTACTTGAACGATTTTTGGAGAGACATACGAGAAGAGCGATCTCAACAAGCAAGAGCAACTGGATTTGGATACACGGCATATCAATCTATGTGGAACATGGATGCCGATGTGACATGGTTGGAGAGACAACTTACTTCTGATATTATTGGTCGAGATAATGCAAGTGGATCTGGAATCCTTCAGAATCAGTATTGCCACTTTACAGAGAATACTGGTGGTCCTCGTCAACAAGCAGGCTTAAGACCAGCACCAATTTACAATAGAAGACACAGTGTTCCCGGCAGTGGTTCATATGTCGCAGACCATGGGATGATCATACCAGAACTCGCAAGTGCCACAAACTTTATTCCCTTGTTTCAGGGAGATGCTTTATGGGAGGCTGGAGTACAATCTGGTAAAAATCCTTTCTACTCCTCTTATGATTATTTTGCAGAGCAACTTAGAGGCTTAGGTAAAGACTATACAGTAGTTCCAGAGTTTAGAGTTAGTGAGCACATGGAAACATATGAAAGCAGTGGATCTTTGTTTTTCTTGGATAATATGTTTGAATTAACTGGTGCTATAAGCGGTGCAGTTTCAGATTCATCAGAGTCTACTTTCTATGAGACTTACTCCACCTCAGACTTTTTGAAACACTTTGCAAAAATCAAAGACGATCATAAAGACTTTGTAAATCCGGGCACTTTAACATTAACATGCAAGGCATTAAAAAAGTTTTTAGCATATGATTCTTTTTATCCACAACAAAGAACGGTTGATATCGCTGAGCAATTTAACAAAAGTTATAGAGCCTTTATTAACATTCAAGCAGGAACCCTAGCGAACCCAAATTTTGGCAGCATAGGGATACAACCAATATTAGATCCATTGTTTGCACCGGGTGTTTTATTTAATAGCATAAAAGCAGGTGTGGCATGTGACTATCCAATATATGTTACTGAGCCCGAGATAGCAACTCTCAGTAGTAGCAACGGGGCAAACTTCGCAGAATTCTTTGGGCTAGAAGACAACTTTGAACAAAGGGTTCCATTTGAAGCACTTGTAGAACCAGAAAGATATTTGGCTAAAAGAAAAGTTTTTAGTGCCACAGCCCATTCAAGCGGCAACCTTAGTGCAAGTGCGATTTGGGATGGAAAGGCTAAGAATAATCTTTATACTAAAATGATGTCTAATTTCTTGGCTGAAGTACCTGATTTCTTTTTAAGAGACTCATCATTCACTACTCTTGCCTCCTTACCCCAAGGAGATGACAACTTTGGAAATGCTGAATTTGGTAAAACCTATTCAATGAGAATCAAAATGTTTCGCTCCATGGATCGAGAGAACAGGCTAACAATCAAGGGAAGTGATGCATATATGGCACCACAAGCAAGACGTGGGCGAAACAGAGAAACACTAACGATGTATTCTCGACCATCTGCATTCGGCCCTCCCGTCGTCGGTTGTCCATCCACCGATACACATGTTAGTTATGACTCTCGTGATGGATTTAATCCTTGTTTTACACCTCCATATTATGATGGAGAGGCTTGGATCGATATTGCTTGGACCGCACCACAGGCTGGATCTGCTGGAGCAGCTGCTGCTTTAGAATCACGCAAATTTACTCTGTCAGAGATTTTGCTTAATTTAACAGCATCAGCAATTAGGTTCGATATTGATACAATGAATATAGATAATGAATTTACTTCTAGTCTTGGTCCACTTCGTACTGATTCAACTATTAGCATCGATGCTGGTCAAATATCAACCAATCTTACATTTCAAGGACTTAAATCATTACGATTGAATCCGGATGCAAGAAATGCCCTTAATCACAACTCGATGCAACTTTTTGCATCTATAAATGCTTTAGAAACGGGAAGAATAATTACAAAAAATATAGGCAACGATATTGTACAACCTACATTTGTAGCCACCAACCCACAAGAGGGTAGTCCAGACAGCAGATGGATCATTCAGACTAAATTTGAATCACCAATTTTGAACTTTCAAAATGTTAGTCTGACAACTGGTTCAAATAGAATGATAGCGGCATATCAAGGGGCAACTCCCCGAGGCATGTGGCATCAATATGGTGTAAAACCAACTTCTGATGAGGGTATATTTCTGCAAGTTACAGATATACCTCGTTCATGGACGAACTCCACTTTTAGCGATCCAAACTCATATCTAACCGGCTCCTTAGCAGATTTATGTGGATTCTCAACAGAACCAGTTAAACTTGGTGTGGTTGCAAACAAAAAGACAATTAGCGAAGCTGTTGTAGCAGTCCCATTCATTATAAAATCAGGTGTTAAGAAATTCTTTGACATAAGTGAAGAAAACTTTAATAATGCCAAGAAATATTTTCAAGCTCTAAGCGTAGTAAACGGTGGCGGCAATCCACAGGCCATAGGTTTAGGTAATCCTGACTTTTGGGAGGCCCGTGCAGGAAAGTCGATTATAGATCAAGTCTCTAAAATGAAAAAATATGTTTTTCCTCCAACAATGGATTTCATAACTTTTCCTGATGATGTTAAACCATTTGCAATGTATATTTTTGAATTTGAACATTCTTTGACAGAGCAAGATTTATCAGATATATGGCAAGGTTTACCTCCTGATATTGGTGTCAATTTTGAAACTGCCGAGTCAACCGTTTCCCATAAATTATTGGCAAATGAATTACTTGGTGCAGGCGATGGTGATGATAAATCTCAAATTGGAGATTCTTTAGAAACCGAAATAAGATGGATGGTTTTCAAAGTTAAGAAAAGAGCAAAAACTGATTACTTTAGCAAAGTAGCAGGCAAAACCGCAGGCTTTGGCACAGCAGCTCTCGCAGCCGGATTCACTACAAATGCCCAGAGTGCTCCGGGCCAAGCAGAGAATGTTTCGTACAATTGGCCTTATGATTTCTTTTCCTTGGTAGAACTAGTTAAGATTGATGCTGAGGTTGAGTTTGCTGACATACCAGAAGGTAAATTTGAGCCTAAAAAATCTTCAGTCCCAGAGGCTGTTCGGACTTTCGCAGCAAACCTTTCCAATAGACGCAGATGACATTTTTTAACAACAAAGAGCAAGTAATCAAGTTTGAACTCACACCCTATGGAAGATATATGTTGTCACAGGGAAAGTTTAAACCTGACTCGTATGAATTTCTAGACGATGATGTAATGTACGATATTCAACAAATCGGTACTACAGAAATACAAAACGATACATTTGAAAGAATAAAATATGAGACTCCAAAACTGATTCCAAACCCCAACAAATCAGAAATAAAATCAATAAACTATAATAATGCCATTGAAAACTTTGGCATCATAAATAAACATGGCTTTACAAAAAACCAAGCAGCGATAGGCAAATCTAGCGGCGAGACAAAAAAGACTCCCGGATTTTCGATGCTAATGCTTGATGGACAAGTCACTGGTGCTCTGCCAGTTTATAACGGAAATTCTGTTCTAACTAATACAGGATCATTTGAAAACTCATTCATACCACAATTTAATTTTGAGTTGAATTATGTTCTTAAAAGAAGACAAATAAGCAGATTTGAAGAAAACGAAGACACGAGAATTATAAGCCAAGTTTTTGATGATGGTAAAATCATGTATGTCCAAGAGGACAATATCATGTCTTTTCTAAAAGAATTTGGATCTGATTATGAGAAAGAAAATTTTGAAATCGAGGTTTATGAAATCACAGACAGTGAGAATAATATCAGCGGCTCTATTTCCCCAGAGACATTGAGAACACTTTACTTTGACAAAACACAAAGCAGAATACAAAATGATATGATAACGGAAGATGTGACAGATTTAAACCAAGCTCAAATCAGTAGAGACAAATTGGTATTAACTTATTTTGAGCTTCTTGTTGATGACGAGATTGATCCAATTGAGTTGTGTCGCAATATTAAAGAAATCAAAAGAGACAATCTTTATGTCGATGATGAGCTTATATGCCCTGATGATGAACTACCGAGAAGATTTGATATCTATGCTACAAAAGTCGGTGTTAGCGATCTGGAGGATTGTGATTAATGAGTAATCCAATTATTGGACTTGAGAGCATGCCTAATGTTTACTTCTCAACTGTTAACATCGAGGAGGATATGCTAGAGGCTACACTGACAATGAAAGATTTTGTCAGCAATCCTACATGGTCCATGTCTGATATCTTACGAGATCAATTAAAAATAAAAATACTTGTAATATCATTCAACGACGGTGATAGTGCTCAGCAAACTGTGCAGCAACTCAATGAGGGAACATTGTCTATTCACGATGTACCTGATTTTCCAGTGAGGATCACTTCTGCACAAGAATATATACCCTCTCAAACAATCCAGACTGACGATATAAACAACTTTTACTACAAATTTAAAATTACTCAAGCAGATATAGATTTATCTAAGTCAAATGTTTTTATCTTTGGCATAGCCTATGTGGACCTAAATCTGCTAAACCTTGACTATGCTAGCTACAAATATCTAGATGGACCAATGGTTTCTGAAATAGCAAGAGAAAACAATAAAACCCCAGCAAGAGGAACCTTGTTTAGGCTTGATGACGGATCCATATATGCAGGACCTGTCCACGAGCATAAGGGTAAATATATGGAGGGGTCGTTTCATGTTACAGCACCTCATGAAAATTTGACACCTGAACTCATAGAGTCAAAAGTATCAGATTTTATGTTTGACACGGGAAAAGAGTTTGTTAGGTCTCCCCAAACAGCACCATTGTTTCAAGAGTTCTTTCACTATGAGCAAGAGTTAGATACTTCTTTAGTTGTTGTGGATAGTGTTAACCTTGCTCTAAACGAGTTTCATACGGCCAGAGAGCTTTTCAATACAAATCAAGAATACTTTTACAAACTTATGAAGGACTTTTATATCCCCAGATTTGAAATGAGAAAAGCACCACTAAAAAGAAGATTAGAGTTTTTAGATATTGGTACTAGTGATTGGGTATATGATGATGACCTAGAGTCTGTGCTCATCAAAACTGCTATGGTTGATGGTGCTTTTGAAGAAAGATTTGAGATGAGATTCTTCTCTCGACAATTTAATGTGAATCCAAACAACTTAGTTGAAGCCACCGATAATTCATTTGATATAAATACACAATCCACATTCGATGCATCAGAGAAAGTTGGTTACATAAAACAATTAACATCAAACGAAGAATTTTTGTATAATTTGTTGGTTGTGGATGAAGAGTATTACGGTGACGATGCTGAAGATTATAAGCTCAGATTAGAATTGGATGTTATAGATTCTTTTAAAGTTGAACTTGAGAACACAAAAGTTGAAATGTTGTCAATTATCTCAGATCTTCAAATCACCTATAATTCCCTATTTGGTAAACTCGATAAACAAAGAATCATAAGCTTTTTTGCATCAAATGGTATTGTTATAGGTAATAATTTAGAATTTATTAATATTGAAAGCCAATCTCTATTTGGACAGAGCATATTTTCTAGGCTATCTTCTGCCTTGCGAAATATATTACTCGCTATGATCAGTAATGATGAAGTAATAGAGGGAGTGATAACAAGCACTGTTAAAAATCTTTATATAAATTCAAGCTCTAAAGAAAATTATAATACTGTCATTTCATTTTTAAATAATTTAGTAAATGATTTTACAAAAAAATATAGACTTACACAAAATGCTAACAGACCAATCTTGACAAATTCATCTATTTCAAAGGTTGAAAGAAAAATACAAAAGGTTATTGAGGTAAATCGAACTCGCCAAGGCAACTTTAGCTTTTTCAATAAATCAGATAGCCAGAGAATTATTACTGCAAGTGACATGAAAGAGAGAGCGAATCAAGAATATAGAAAATTCTTCGATCGCCAAATATCGGGTAAAGAGATATCAGACATATCTCCAAATATGGATTCCGATAAGGCAGCACAGATGGCTGACTTTGAGAGCACAAAATATATTTATTTCACACCAACAAATTATAGGTACGGTGTAGAAAAATCAATTGACTTATCGGATTCAAATATTTCTATTTTTGATGAAAAGAGTCACGACATTATATCAAAGTACATGTTCAAAAGAAGAACAGAGCCTAAAAAAACTAGAAGATCTGGTAAATCAAAATCAAGATCAAAATTGGGCACTGCACCAAAATTTGGCAAAAAAAAGTTGTTGTCAACGATAGCAGTATCTCGCCCATTTAGATTACCAGAAGAGCCACTAGATGATAAAAAATATGAAGATGTTCGTGACTACTTGGGGTCTACCAGCATTTTCTTGGGCTTAAGTTTTGACACTAGAGAGAAAGACCTGCCGCTTGATGATGCTCCTGCTAACACAATTCAAGCAGTTTTCTCGCAAGAGAACAAAATAAATGATTTCAAAAAAATATCACTAGATAATGAGGAGTCTGAGCTTCTAAAACTATCAAACAAAATTGACCTTTCAACATTACCACTACAGTTTCGTGCTTTGGTTTTATCAAACTATGGTTTATCAAGATTTTCTTTTCCAATCGAGAAAGAGTCATTGATGCAAAATTCTAGATTCTCCAATGTTCTTGATAATGTTTTTAACAGAGTTAGGATAGCACAATATCTTGATGGTTTTGAAAAAGACGAAAGAGGTTTGAGAATAATCAACAATCCAATTTACGGGACACTAAGTGATGAAATATTAGACTCTGGGAGAACATTGGCGATTAAGCTTACACCGTTTGAAAATGGTCAATTACAAATCCGAAGAGACGATGTGATCCCATCAACAAATTCATTCGTCTTTATAAATGGAACAGCTCCACCTGCTGATGTTGATGATGATATGGAAGTAGATGCTCAAATTTCAGACAGAGATCAAAAAGAGTTTTCTACCACAAACATAATCAAGCAAAATCAAAAAAGACAAGAATTAAATCAGTTTGTTGATCCAGTAGAGCAGGTACAACAATCTCGAACAACAGTTGATCCTAGAAGGTCTATAAGACCAACAAGGTCCGGAAGAGCCCCCACAGCATCGAGAGTAACCAGCGAGGATCGCCAAACAAGAACAAGCCCTTCGCTTACTAGGTCTTCTTCACCTCGTGGCTCAAGCGGTGGAAGCTCTGGAGGAGGATACTAATGTCTAATAGAGTTATTGATGGCTCAAGCATCTTTACCGGCGATGATTTAGGTAAGGATGGACTACGAAGAGAGATTGGTGTTTATTACGGCATCGATGAGGGTGCCGTCGTTGCTAGAATCAACACAACCAGTTCCTACTTGTTGACAGAGGGCACACCAAATATCGATAGTAGCGGATTATTACCATTCGCCACTCAAGCCATAACACTAACTACTGCATCATATGTTGATGATTACGATCAGTGGCTTGCACAACTAGCAAATAAGTTTGTACCCGGTGCAGAGTACATAGATCATTATTTTAATGAACCAACAGATCACTCGTCAATAAGCCCAATAAATAATTATGAGTCCTTTGGATATGAGAGCCTATCAAAGGCAGTGCCTCCTCTTTCTTTATTGAACATACATGATCAAGAGGATTTTCCTGTTGATACTGGTGGACCAAATGGATCGCAGATGCAGCAGTTCTTAGATCAGTTTTCAATCAATAGAGAAGAGACAACAAAAAGACAACATCTTTTCTTTGGTAAAGAAAAAATAAAAGATATAAAATTAGAACACATTTTGCAACTTGGGCTTGAAATACCAGATCAGCCAAACAGGCCATACAACTCATATATCGAGATTAAGACACTATCATCAGTTTTATACTCTAACAACATAGCGACGGTTCAAGAGTTGCTTTTTGATCAGACAAAAATGACAAATAAACTTTTTTCATTCTTTAAGAGAGAAGAGGGAGCCGGTTTAGATTTTTATCTTGATAATTTAAACAGCCTAACACAAGTGAATGTTAAGGGTTTTGTTGAATTTATATCAAACTACGATTTGTTAAATCTAGCCGACGATGTGGACGAAAAATATTATAAAGATTATGATGAAGCATCTGTTTTTGAATCTTTCTTTTTGAGATTAGAAATGTTATCCAGAATCAGAGATTTTGTTTCAGAGAGGTTAAGAAAATCTTTTGATAGTGTAATAATGCAAAATGATTCATGCCCCTCCTTGATTGTTGGCTATAAGATACAAAAGTTTGTTGCTGGAGGAACACAACCAATTCAGACAACATATGTGATGACACCACGACCAAGAACTTACTATGACTCACTGTTTTCTTATGATACGAATTATAGATATGAAGTCAAAGCGATTACTATGGTGTTGGGTAACTCCTACTCTTACACTCGCCTTAGACCAAATCCAGAGCTTGGCCAAGTGTCTATGACTTTTGTAAATCGACCGTCATTGCAATTTTTGGAAATACCGATACTAACTCAAGACATGATAGTCACAGACATCCCTAATCCTCCACCAGAGATTTTCTTTTTCAATGAACGAGGTAACAAAAATGAGTTGATTATAACTCTTGATCAGGCGACAATAGTTGAAAACTCTTCACCAGATAATTACCCACAGTATTTTTATGATGATTATGTTTCTCAAAGCAAAGTCTTTATACAACAGAATAGCACACAAATAGAATTTAGCACACTTTATACATCCAATATATATCAAATTTACAGGATCGATGAAGAACCTAAAAGTATTGCTGATTTTACAAATGGCCTCATCGCCACTATTGGTCAGCCCGGTGTTGAATTGACTGACAATTTGTTTCGAGACACTATTGCTAGTCAGAAAAAATATTACTATTTAATAAGAACACTTACCAACTTTGGTATACACTCAAATCCAACAAGAGTTTATGAACTAGAGTTGATTCAAGACTCAGATGAAACATATCTTAACTACAGCGAGTTCAAATTCAAGGAACAAGAAACAACTAGCAAGCAAAAGGTGTTTAAGAAATTTTTACAGATCAAGCCAGCTCTACCCCAGCTTGCTCTAAAGAATGATCAGATCACGGACTTATCTACAGCAGATAACTATGGTGATTCAATCGTGGGAACCGATCCGGATCCAATTTGGGGTAAAAGATTTAAAATTCGCATAAAATCAAAGAAAACAGGTAAATTATTTGATTTAAATGTGACATTCAATTTAGAAGACGAAAATAACCAACCAATCTAATTATTAATGTATTAGGAGAAAAATATGGGATTCCAAGACAATAGCGGCGATATTATTCTAGATGTCGTTCTGACCGATGAAGGAAGAAAGAGATTAGCAAAAGCAGACGGCAGCTTTGAAATTGTTAAGTTTGGCTGCGGAGATGACGAGATTAATTATGGCTTGTTCAATCTGAATACCGGCTCTGCTTATCAAGATTTGTCTATTTTGCAAACACCGATACTTGAAGCATTTACTAACAATGCATCTTCAATGAAATCAATGCTTGTCTCTATTCCAAGAACAAACATTCTTTTTATGCCAATTTTGCGATTGAATGAAAAACAAACACAAAGTGCTGTAGCAACTGCGGGTTCTTTTATTGTAGCCGTTGATGCAGACACACAAGACAATAGTGCAAAAGGCTTAACGACAAGTATTGGTTATGTTGCTGATAGTCATCAACAGGGTGTGCTCTTTGGAAACAATCCGGAGATTGAAGTCAGCAGCTTTATTAAAGTTGACTCTGGTATTGATGGAGGATCTTTGATTGAGGTTCCAGCAGACCTCGCAGAAACACAATTTATGATTCAAATGGATCACAGACTAGGATCTTTAGTTGACACTACTGGTAAAGTCTTTTTAAGACCAGTGGCAATTGATGATGATAATGTCGCAACATATATGGTATCTCTCGCAGACAACAACGGTTTTGTGAAGCAGCCTTCACAATTAAGCTTGGATGCAAACGATAGCCCTATTAATGGACCGTTGTCCGCTACTCTTGAGTTTAAGGTCAAGTCGTCTCCTGATTTGATCAACAGTAACTATTTGTTTGAACTTATTGGCTCAACAGCAGATATCACAAATAATGCTTCAGGCCAAAGTAGTTGTAGAATTATTGACTCATACATAAGAGTTACAGGCCGAAATATTGGTTTCTCGGTTGATATTCCAGTTAGATATGCAAAATTATAAGGTGAATTAAATGGCTAGTATTTATAAAACAATTAGAAGCGAAGATATCGCATCAACAAGAACAGTTCTTCACGAAGCAATTCCCTTGACTGGAACAATCGTATCTGGAACATACTCTGATGAAAATATTAAAAATTATGCTCATGGGATGTTTCAATCTGTTTATGATTACCCCTACTTGAGCTCCTCAGCAAATCATATTTTTGATCTTACCCTTGGGTTTTCAACTGGGTCTGCTTCTTTATCGGGCTCCACAACTTCTCAGCAAGCGAAAAAAGGTAACATTTACAATCAAATGGCTCAAGTATTAATGGGCTATGATAAGAATGGAAAAATACAAAGATTTGATTCTGATGGCGATTTGTTTAGTACAACAACAGACAAAATGGACAACTGCTTATTTGTTAATTTTTCTAGATTATTGGTTAAGGATGAGCTGCAAAAAGGGACATTTGCATTGACATTGGGTGTCTCTGCATCATATGATACACCATTTGCTGGTAATCGAATAACTCTTAAAGATAACGATGCTGCTGATGACTATCGAGTAAACTCCCCAGCCGGTGAATATGCCGTTTTATATGCAGAAAATGTTGCCGGTATCGATGGATCTCCTCTATTTAATCAGACTGGTTCAAAGCAAATCAAAGCAGGGCTTCTGTTTTATCAAGCAGGTGTTGCAGTTCTTACTTCATCACTATTCATGGCCACTGATTCCGCTGCTAGTCCCGGCTTTCTCTCTGCTTCAGTTGGATGGGAATCAGATACTTTAGTGGTAACCTCATCATTTACTGGCTCTTCGATAGAAGTAAATGCTAATTCTTTGAGACGCAGGATCTACAATATTGCTTTCAACAATTCAGTTGAGCTTAATTCTACAATTTACTTCTGTCACCTTGGGGCAAATGAGTTTAATTATTCTGCTAACCCAACTTATGTCAGTGGTTCTAAAATTGTTGTCAAGGCTCAAAGTACAGATGAGCCTGTCTCATATCTTACAACAGTTGGTCTTTATTCGTCAGATAATCAACTTATGGCTACTGCCAAGTTGTCTGAACCAATCAAGAAAACACCTTCAACCTCTCTAACATTTAGGGTGCGACTAGATTACTAATGTCAAAGTTTAAGTTCAAAAAAGAAGACATTTATGTCAATAGAACTAAAACTTATCCGGACTACAAGATATTCGTTAATGATGCAAATGTAACAATAAACAATATAGTTGAGACAAATGCAAATGCAGCGACATCTCCCGGATTTGTGTCTTTGTATGAATATAATTTTGACACTCGATTTGAATACATACACCCTTTTATTATAGGTGGTGAAAACGACTATCGCCAATTATTTAGATCACAAATACCTGAGTCATCTAGTGCGGCGGTATTTGATTCACAAAATCCTAATTGGGTTCAGTTTTCCAACTTATTACCGGCTATCGGTTCAAACTTAACATCTTCTTATTTGGCTATGACATCCTCGTTAAAAAGGATAAATCCGCTTGAGACATCAAGAAGAAATGTTTTGATAAACATAGCCCGAAACTATTATATCCAAAGTGCTCAATTTAAAATTACAGAATTGAATTTTGATGAGGATACTTCTTTAATCAATATACCACAGCCCTTGTTTGGCTCATCAATCAAGAAGGGGTCTGTCGAGTTAAGCTTTTATGTCACGGGTACACTTATCGCAAGATGCACCGATGAAGGACAGAATGGACAATTGGTTCAAAACGGAGACGGTATCACAAGCACAGGTAGTGGGTCAACCGTTGGCCTCGTGTTTTACAACGAAGGTTTAATGCTGCTCACATCTTCAGCAACTCTGTACACATCCGCATCCTTAAACCGTTGGGTTGACTTTGCAACTGGACTACACGATAGCACCGCTAAAGGCTCAGGGTTAGAAGATCGATCGTTTGAAATAAAATACAAAGGGACAAACTATGTCAACACGATGACCATGTTCTGTCATGCGAGGGCTGGAGAATTAAACAGTTCAAACAATCCTACCTCAATTGATTGGTCATCCGAAACAACTTTTGCAATATCAGACACTGGTTCTGTAAGAGGTTTTGAAGAGCGACCCAAAGATATTAAAAATGTTGTATCTTGCAGTATTGAAAATTTAAATGACGATTTTAGAAAGACGACTTACATCTCTAAGATCAACATGTATGATGATAAAGGTAACCTTATTGGAGTTGCTTCATTAGCACAGCCAATTAAGAAAGAAGAAAACGACGATTATACATTTAAAATTGAATTAGATACTTGACAAACTAAAAAAAATATGTTATAATATATTATTATGAGTTTACAAAGAGTTATCTTGGGTATTGATATTAGTACCTCACGGATTGGTATTGCCGCCGTCACTAAAGACGAAAAGCTTGTGTTCGCAGATACCATTACATACAAACAGAAAGACATGTCTCTTGAGAACAAAGCCTTATTGTTTGAGAACACATTACAAAAAATCCTTACTGTGGAGAAGATGCACCCTATGGCTATCTATGTCGAGGAGCCATTCACTATGTTCTCCGGTGGAAGAACAACAGCAAACACCATGGCTAAACTCCAGAGGTTCAATGGCATGTGCTGTCTTGCTATACGAAAGGGTATTCTTAATAAGTCTGCTGAATTGATACCAGCACGAACTTGCCGCTCTCTCAATGAGATAAAGATTCCCCGAGGATCAAATACAAAAAAGATGATTATCGATTGGGTTTCTGCAAAGTATCCAAAAGACTTTAGATACGAGTTGACGAGACACGGTAATCCCAAGCCCGGTACGGATGATAAAGCAGATGCTGTTGTTGTGGCCCTTGCAGGATTAAAAAAGTTTAAAGAAAACACTTGACAAATTTTCTCATCATGTTATATTATAAACGAGGCACACATGAACGAGAAAATTAAAATCATCAACGACATTCTTGGCTCCTATCGTAGAGTCAAAAACGAACATCTTTATCATTGTCCATATTGCAATCATCACAAGAAAAAGATGTCTGTAAACTTTGCAAAGAATTATTTTAAATGCTGGGTTTGTGATACTCGTGGTAAGAACATCTATCGGATGGTCCGCAAGTTTGGCACTTACGATCAAAGACAAAAGTGGCTTCAACTTGATGGCCGACTTGATCTATCAGAATTTGATAAGTTCTTTGCTGAGTTAAACGATGAGGTGCCTGAACAAACCGTGTCGTTACCAGATGAATTTGTTTCTCTTTGTAACAAGAGTCTTCCCTTATCCTCTATGAAAGCATTAGAGTATCTCGTGTCTAGAGGTTTGACAATGGATGACATTCTTAAATGGAAAATCGGATACTGTACAGGAGGAAAATATGGTGGTCGAATCATTATCCCCAGTTTTAATTGGGATGGTAGCACTAATTATTTTATCGCTCGTTCTTTTGTTAATCATGGGCGACGATATTTGAATCCGGCAGCAGGAAGAGACATAGTGTTTAATGAGCTTTATGTAGATTGGGACGAAGATGTTGTGCTTGTAGAAGGGGTTTTTGATGCGATTATCGCCGGTTCTAATTCAATCCCCATACTTGGTTCGACTTTGCGAGAAAACTCTCGTTTATTTCAACAAATTGTTTTAAATGATTCTCCTGTATATTTGGCCCTCGATAATGATGCCGAGAAGAAAAGGAACTGGATAATCAAGTCTTTTTTGAAGTATGACATCGAGTTGTATACCATTGACACCTCGGGATGCGAAGATATTGGATCTATGAGCAGAGACGAATTCAGGAAAAGAAAGGAAAATGCTAGATTAGCGGATCTAGACGAAATTTTAATATTTGACAAGTTGAGAGCAATATAGGTATGGAAATCGGAGATTTAGTTCAACTCAATGGGGCAATGCGAAAACAAACATTATCGTATTATATATTAGACCATTATTCCCCTAACGACATTGGAATCGTTTTAAATGTAAAACAATTTTTAGTTGATGTTTATTGGATTAAAAACAAAAAGGTTGCACCGATATCAAGACCGCTTCTCATAAAAATTACTTGACAAATTATAGCTAACAGGTTATATTATAAACACTCAAAATAGGAGACTAACGAATGAGTATTTTACTTTATAGCATGCTGTTTGCATGCTCCGGCGACAAAGCCGATGATACAGCCGTTGCTGAAGAACCAGCATCAGAACCAGCAGCAGAGATTGCTGATTCAGGCGAAGACACAGCAGAAGATTCAGGAGAATAATTATGATCATGCTATTATCACTACTCGTTGCTTGCGGTGGAAATACCTCAGACAATACGGAAGAGCTTGTTACCACTGAAGCAACGGTAACTGAAGAAGGTCTTGAAGTTATTGAAACTACCACAAATGAAAATGGTACGACGACAACGACGACTACCAATGATGGTTCAACAACTGAGACTACTAGTTCAGAAGTTGAAACCACAGAAAATACAGAAACTACGAACGAAAACGAGTAGTTTACAGGGTTTGCGGCTCCCTCCAAAAGCCGCTTCTTTTATGGAGGAAAAAATGAAAGAAATAGCAGATGGAAATTTTACTGAGTCTATCAAAGATGGGATAACCCTTGTAGACTTTTATGCAAATTGGTGTATGCCATGTCTTCGTATGCAATCTCAAGTTGAGAGCTTTCAAGAAGCAAATCCAAATGTCAATGTTTTTAAATATGATGTTGATAAGGGTGTAAATATTTGGTCTAATGTTAAAGAACAATTTCAAATTCGCTCAATACCTTTTGTGGTCATTTATAAAAATGGCGAGGTAGCAACTAGTGCAATCGGATACAAGACAGCAGACCAATTACAAGAAATACTTGACAACATACAATAAATGTGATACACTATAAACAGGAGGTCGCATGCTTATAGCACACATTTCAGACACACACATTAGAAACCTGAAGTATCATTATGAATACAGACAGGCTTTCGCAGACTTATACGACAAACTCCGTGATCAAAATCCAGACATTATTGTTCACACGGGTGACATCGCACATACAAAAACACAATTATCCCCAGAATACTTCGAATTAACTTCGGAGTTTCTTGCCTCTTTGGCTAATATAGCACCGCTCTATGTTATTCTTGGAAACCATGATGGTAACCTAAAGAACTTTGAGCGACAAGATGCTATAACTCCAATTGTTGAAGCACTGGATAATGACAATATACATCTACTCAAAGAATCAGGCGAGACCTTATTAGATAATGATATTGTCTTAAATGTCTTATCAGTTTTTGATCGAGATAACTGGGTAAAGCCAACTGATCATTCAAAGATAAATATCGCTCTTTATCATGGTTCAATATCTGGTTGTGAGACAGGACAGGGATTCACTATCACACACGGTGAAGATGAAGCATCTATCTTTTCTGATTTTGACTTCGCCATGCTAGGCGATATTCACAAGCGACAACAAATGGATAGCGAGGGCCGTGTATGGTATGCAGGGTCAACAATCCAGCAGAACTTTGGTGAAAGTCCTCGCAAAGGTTATTTGCTTTGGAATATAAAATCTAAAGACGATTGGGATATAGAGTTCCATGCTCTACATAATCCTCGTCCGTTCATGACAATTCGTCTTGACCAAGATGGAAACCTACCAGAAACACATGTTCCAAGAGATTCTTATCTGAGAGTCGTCTCAGGATATAATCTGCCTTTGACAAAACTTAGACAAGCAGTTTCTGAAGCAGAAGCTAAGTGGCGACCGTATTCAATCACATATGTCAACAAGGGCACCGGAGGGTCATCTCAAAACCAAGGCATGCTTGCTGATGGTAGATTTGAGAATCTTCGAGACACCCGTGTTCAAAAGGAAATGATTGAAGAATATTTAATCGATAAAGAACTTGATGAGGGTGTTCTTGAAAAAGTTCTTGAGCACAATCGTCATTACAACAGAATCGCAGAGGAACAAGAAGAAGTCTCTCGTAATGTTATCTGGTCCGTAAAGGAGATGCAGTGGGACAATCTGTTCAATTACGGAGAGAAGAATAAATTAAACCTAGATAACCTCAATGGTATTGTGGGTATCTTTGGAAAGAACTACTCAGGCAAGTCTTCTATTGTTGACTCTGCTTTGTATTCTATATTCAATACGACATCTAAAGGTGAACGAAAAAATGTTCACATTATAAACCAAAATAAGGATAAAGCCCGAGGACGGATAGATATCCAAGTCGGTGATAACCTGTATAGAATCACTCGTAATTTAGCAAAATATGAGAAGAAACTGCGAGGTAAAACCACTGTTGAGGCTAAAGTAGAACTTGATTTTGCAGTCTACAATGGAAAGGACTGGGAGTCTCTGAACGGGACATCTCGTAATCAAACAGATGCAAATATACGAAGACACTTTGGAACAATTGATGATTTTCTTTTGACCTCGATGGCTTCTCAGATGGACTCTCTATCTTTTGTAAAAGAGGGATCAACTAAGCGAAAAGAGATTTTAGCAAAGTTTCTTGACCTCGATTTGTTTGATGCAAAGTTTAAGATCGCCAAGAAAGATTTAGCAGAAAAAAAATCTGTTATCAAACACCTCCGTTCAATGAACTGGGATCTTGAGATTAATAAAAAGCAAGATGTTCTTGACGATATTGAAATTGACATCCGAGAAAAGACTCAAAGATGTAATGAGATTGAAGTTGAACTCAAAGGTTTCGTTGCTCAACTCGAAGAGATCAATGAAGCAATTGATTCAATTCCAGCAGAGATTATTAACATATCCGACATTAACAAACGGATTCAACAAAAGGAAAATCACACCACATCACTGCTTACAAAAAATGCATCGTTGACATCGAAAATATCCAACAATAAGCAAACTTTACAAGAGGTAATCACCTTCGTCGATACATTTGACCTAAATGTGTTGCTGGAGGAAAAAGAAAGGCATTCTGAATTGCTTGGCTCTAAATTTTCAAATTCTTCGGACATTCGTGAAGCAGAGACCGAAAAGAAAAGATTACAGAAGAAAATCAAGATGCTGGACAACCATGAGTATGATCCTGATTGTAAATTCTGTACAAATAATAAATTTGTTAAAGATGCAAAGAAAGCAGAAGCCGGATTGAAAGATCTCAAGGGGCGGATGTCTAATCTTAAAATGCATGCTGAGAATATTGAAAGCAAACTGTCAGACTTAAACATTGAGGACATTGAAGAAAAGATTGCTTCTTATTATGAGGTTGTGTCTCGTCGTGATTCTTTACAAACAGAGATTGAGCGAGATGAGTTGCAAATAGAAAGCAACAATAAACAAATTCAAATCAATAACACCACTCTTGACGGCTTAGTTGCCTCTCGTGATTTATATGAAGAGAACCGAGAAGCGATTGAAAACAAAGAAGCATTCCTTGCTAAGCGAGACGAATATTCTAGAGCAAGAGCGAGGCTTGTTGGTGAGCAAAAAGATTGTGAAGAACAACTTCAAGAATTCTATATTGAAAAGGGATCCACCCAACAAGCGATCACTTCATATCGAGAACGGAAAGAAGAACTTGCTTCAAAAGAAAAGGAGTTTATTGCTCTTGATCTTTTCCTTCAGTGTATGCATCCTAATGGTATTGCTTACAACGTAATTCGCCAAATGCTTCCCATAATTAACGAGGAAATAGCCAAAGTTTTAACTTCTATTGTTGACTTTGAGGTGTTCTTCGTAGACAATGGTAAGTCATTAGATATCATGCTCAAACACCCAAAATATGATGCTCGTCCTTTATCTATGGGATCAGGTGCGGAGAAGACACTATCTGCTATGGCCATACGCTTATCTTTGATTTCAATAACCAATTTGCCGAAAAGTGAACTATTTATACTAGACGAACCAGCCACTGCTTTGGATCAAGAACATATGGATGGATTTGTCAAGATGCTTGAGATGATTAAGTCTCAATTTAAAACCGTCTTGCTTATCTCTCATCTTGATAGTCTTAAAGACTGTGTTGATCTTACGATCGATATTCAAAAGAAAAATGGCTATGCGAGGGTAAATTTATGAACGTCAAGGATAAATTAATGTCTGATCTTTCAGAAAAAAAAGAAGATATCATAGATGGTATACAAGACAGGGTAGATGACGCCAGAGAAGGATTAAGCGAACTTGCTGCTGAGCAAGCCAAAGGCAGACTCAGAAGAGTAGCCGATGCTGCCGCAAAAGGTGTTGCATCTCTAGGAAGTAAAGGCGGTATTCTTGATACCATTCTTGGAAAGGTAATATCTCGTAAGTTATTAGTATTTGGAACAGCGACTTATCTTCTTGCAAATGCTGGTCTTGACTCCGATACTTGGGGTCTCATCGCTATCGTTTACATTGGTGGCCAATCTGCTGTTGATACCATGAAGGCTTGGAGACACGGTAGATAGTGACACTTCTTGTAATTAAAAAGTACTGGGAACTAACTTGCTCCTTCGTGAGGAATCATTGGAGGGGTCTTGTAGTTCTTGGTGCCATGGCTATCTGCTATTTTTATGGGAAAGGCATTGAAAACAAAATGAGATTAGATCGCCAACTTGCAAAATCCCAATGGGAAAAAGAGAGAAAAGAAATTGAAGACTCATATCAGAAAGAAATCCATAAACGAGAAAAAGCTCGTGAGACCTATGATAAAGCGATCCAAGCAGCTGAAACAAAGAAAGCCGCAGCGACCTCTAAACTTGAGAAGCAGAAAGCCGAAGAAGTAAAAAAACTAATCAAAAAAGCAAAGAGCGATCCCGATGAGGTTGATCGTATTTTAAAAGAACAGTTTAACATAGAGGAAATATGATTTTACTATTATTATGTTCGCTGGCTTTTGGCGAACCACAATTCACCCAACTTGCGAAGGGCGAACCAGCTCCGTTTTCTGGTCGTTTATTTAACGATGATGCGGTGGCAAATCTAATCGTAGACAAGAAGTCAATTGAAGATGCGTGTGCTATTGAGGTTGACTTTGAACTAGAGAAAGCACAGGCTCAATGGAACTATGACTTTAAGATTATGCAGATCTCTCTTGAGGGCAAACTCGAAAGAGCAAATGCAGTAATTGAGTCACAATCACAAGAAATAGACTATTTAAGGAGTGAACATAAGCCCGCAAGAACATTTCTTTGGGTTTCAACAGGTTTTGCTGTCGGGACTCTAACATCGTTGGGGATTTATCATTCTGTAAAGGACTAGATGATGATCAAAGTAAGAATACAAAAAGCAATGAATCAGATCATGGAGATGATCTGTCCCAAGGCGACTCAAGATCTTGAGCTCAACACAAAGAATAGAAATGCTGCCATCCAAGCAAAGCACATACAATATGGGCCGCTTAACTTATCAGACGAGGCTTATTGGGATAGAGCAGCAGAACATTGGAATACTACACCGGATGTAGCCAAAGAATCACGATGTGCAAACTGTATCGCTTTTGATATTTCACCAAGAATGCTCGAATGTTTGCCCGGCCCAGTATCCGAACCAATTGAAGATGCAGAGGGTTACTTAGGTTACTGTTGGATGCATCATTTTAAGTGCCATAGTGCAAGAGCATGCTATACATGGGCGGCCGGTGGACCAATAAGCAAAGATGAAAATTCATATGAATGGCAGAAAAAGTCGGAGGGATAATGTCGAAAGACCCAAATTATGCTATAAAGATTGAGCAAGCGATCGCAAAGAAATATGGTGAAGAAACAGTCCAAAATCCCAAAAAAACATGGACTGAACAAAAAGATGAAGAATACTTTGCTCAATTAAAAGAGTCGTATAAAAACAAAAAGCAAGAAGAGGATTACGACAAAAAAGAAGTAAATGGTGTTTTCATACCAAAAAAACTACTTAATAGTGATTCTAATCGTTCCTGTCCTGTTTGTTCTGTCTATACTACAAAATCACAAGACGACCTTTATTTTACAAAGTTTGATTGCTGTTTTAAGTGTTATATACAATGGGTGGAGGGCCGAGAGGAAAGATGGAAAACCGGCTGGAGACCAAATAATGAGACTAACAACTAAACTTCTAAAAGACATTATTAAAGAAGAGCTTGATAATATGTCAGAGGACACATCTCTCGAAGAAGAAATTGAAGAGAACAAAGATGCTATTGTCATGGCTGCAAAGGCTGTGGGAGTCCCTAAAGAACTAGACGAAGGAATTGAGAACATAACACCAGAAAACATTATGGTAGTTTTACAAGCTCTCATGAAAATGGGAGTAGAACTGTCTCCCGCTATTCTAGGTGGAGGAGCACTTGCCGCCGCTATGAAGATTAAAGATGCTATGAAAGATCAGGAAGTCGATGACGATCCACGCTTTTACGATGATGAGGACTAAACAATGGCAACAACATTAGAAATTATTCAGGGCTTAGCCCAAGCCGCTTCTAGAGCATATGATGGTGCTCATATGGAAAATTATAACGACGATGGTCGTGCTCGTACTGCCAAGTTGCAACGAGAAGAGGGTGATCCAATTTTAGACCGTCGAGTTATGGACGGATTCAAAGTTAGATTTTCAGGCCCTAATCTTATAATTTCATATCAATCTGAGATCAAGCTCAAAGAAGTTTATGCTGGTGGTTTTGAAAATGAAATTAACAGAAGAATCAATGAAATAAAAAAGTTTCTTCAAAAAGAGTATAAGGCAATCACTGGTGAGTCTGTGTCACTCACGAAACAAGGCGAATCAGATATTCTCGTTCAGTCTACCTCTCGCATACACTCTTGGGTCCAAGCACAATGCACTTACAAGATTGGTAAAGTGAATGCAGATGGCATACTTCAGCCGTCAGAGCCAACTGTCCGAGAGATTACAAAAAAGTTTCTTGAGAAAGCATCTACAAAGCGACCACGTAACGATACAAGGAAATAATGGGGCTTGAGTTATCAAAGAAAGAAATCGTAAAAGAAATTGTAAAATCGGGTAAGGATCCGATTTACTTTATTAACACTTATTGCCGCATTTCGCATCCTCAAAAGGGTCTTATAAAATTTGATACTTTCCCATACCAAGACGATCTTCTTCAAGATTTTAATGATTTCCGTTTCACGGTTATCTTAAAAGCCAGACAGTTAGGCATCTCAACGATTACTGCCGCCTATATTGTCTGGCTTATCTTATTTCATCGTGATAAGAATGTGATGGTGCTTGCAACAAAGTTTGCAACGGCTGCGAATCTTGTGAAGAAAGTAAAGGCAATCATGAAGAACCTGCCTGATTGGATTCGTATAACAGATATCGCAATTGATAATAGAACTTCATTTGAACTGTCCAATGGTTCTCAAATCAAAGCATCATCTACTTCTGGAGATGCAGGTCGTTCAGAGGCTCTTTCGCTTCTCGTAATTGATGAGGCTGCTTTTGTTGATGGCCTAGATGAACTATGGACTGCTCTTTATCCTACACTTTCAACAGGTGGTCGATGTATCGCTCTTAGTACACCCAATGGTGTTGGTAATTGGTTTCACAAAACTTATGTAGATGCTGTGGATAGCCAGAATGACTTCAAGGCAGTTAATCTCCCATGGGATGTTCATCCCGAAAGAGATATGGCATGGTTTAGAAACGAAACAAAAAACATGTCAAAGCGACAAATCGCCCAAGAGCTTGAGTGCAACTTTAACTCCTCTGGTGAAACCGTTTTACAATCAGAGGACATGGAATGGGCGAACTCCTGTGTCTGCGACCCTATTTACAAGACAGGGTTCGATCGTAACTTCTGGATCTGGGAGAAATACCAAGATGATTCTAAATATCTGCTTGTTGCTGACGTTGCTCGTGGTGATGGAGCAGATTATTCTGTTTTTCATGTCATTAAACTGGAAACGATGGAAGTCGTCGCAGAATACCAAGGAAAACCAACGCTAGATCATTATGCCGATATTTTGTTTGATGCTGGTCGAGAATATGGAAATTGTCTTTTAGTTGTAGAAAATAATGGCATTGGTATTTCTGTTCTTGAAAAACTTATCAATAAAAGTTATCCAAACTTATACTATTCCATTAAAGGCACACACGAATATATTGAGCAACACAAAGCCGAATATGCTTCTAATTCTGTTCCGGGATTTACCAACTCATCGAAAACAAGACCTCTTATTGTGGCTAAAATGGAAGAGTACATAAGAAACAGACTAATTACTGTTAGATCTTCTCGACTTTTTCATGAATTTAAGACTTTTATCTGGCATAATGGGAGACCACAAGCAATGCGTTCGTACCATGACGATTTGGTTATGTCTTTGTCAATTGCTTGTTGGGTGAGAGATACAGCGATAGAGGTAGATCAAAGAGATGTTGCCTATAAAAAGGCAATGATGGATGGTATGTTTCTGAACAGCACAAGAATGAATACAACCATTAAAGGACAAGATGGGTATTCTGAAACATTTAATGAGAAATATCGTGATCAAATCAAACAAAAGAAAGATTTTCTTTGGATTTATAAAGGATAAATTATGGCTCCACGTAACCGTAAAAGAATAAACAGAGGTAAGAATCCCAATAATGCAAACAGTGAATTGTTTAAATCACTAACTCGTTTGTTTTCGGGACCTATCACAACAAGAAGAACACAGACTGGTAGACAACTCCGCCGAAGACACTTGGACATGTATGCAAAAGAGTTCAGGTCAGCATCAGGAAAGCAGTTTAAAAAAGCAGATAGTTACTCGCCCATGAGTCAGCTTAATGCTTCAATGTTTTCAAATCGCAATCGTGCTGAAAGATATATAGATTTTGATGAGATGGAGTACACTCCTGAGATTGCATCGTCTTTGGACATTTATGCAGACGAGATGACAACACACTCAGCACTTCAGCCAATGTTAGGCATAAAGTGCTCTAATGAAGAGATATCATATCTTTTGCAAAATCTATATCACAAAGTTTTAAATATTGATTATAACCTTTTTGGTTGGTGCCGAACAATGTGTAAATATGGTGATTTGTTTTTGTATTTAGATATTGACGACACGAGAGGGATTCAAAACTGTATTGGTCTGCCTGCCCAAGAGATTGAGAGACTTGAAGGCGAAGATGAAAGTAATCCAAACTATGTCCAGTTTCAGTGGAACTCTGGAGGCATGACTTTTGAGAATTGGCAGATTGCACATTTTCGTATTCTTGGTAACGATAAGTTTGCTCCATATGGAACTTCTGTTCTCGAACCTGCTCGTCGAATATGGAGACAGTTGACAATGCTTGAAGATGCCATGATGGCTTATCGTATTGTCCGAGCACCAGAAAGGCGACTTTTTAAGATTGATGTCGGTAACATTGCACCTGAAGATGTAGAGCAATACATGCAAAAGGTAATGACACAAATGAAGAGACATCAAGTTGTTGATCCAACAACGGGACGAGTCGATCTTCGATACAATCCGCTCTCAATTGAAGAAGATTACTTTATACCTGTCCGTGGTGGCACGGCATCAGATATTTCAAACCTTCCGGGCTCCTCTTACAATGGCGGTATCGATGATGTGAAATATCTTCGAGATAAATTATTTTCCGCACTAAAAATTCCTCAATCATACCTCTCTATGGGAGAAGGTGCCACCGAAGACAAGACAACATTAGCACAAAAAGATATTCGTTTTGCAAGAACGATTCAAAGATTGCAGAGAGTGATCATTGCAGAGCTTGAAAAGATTGGTATAATCCATTTGTTTACCCTTGGCTTTCGTGGAGATGATTTGTTATCATTCAAGCTTTCCCTTAACAACCCATCTAAGATCGCAGAACTACAAGAACTTGAACATTGGAAACAAAAGTTTGATGTTGCCTCAAATGCTACTGAGGGTTATTTTTCAAAACGCTGGATCGCAGAACACATGTTTGGAATGTCCGCAGATGAATTTATTAGAAATCAAAGAGAGATGTTCCATGATAGAAAGTTCGCAGCCGCCCTTGAAGCTGCTACCGAACCAGAAGGTGAAAAAGATTCTAAAGGTTCTGGAGGCGGTGGCCTTGGAGACCTTGATCTTGGTGGCGATACAGGCGGAGGTCTTGGGGATCTTGATCTTGGCGGAGGTGCCACTGACACACCAGCCGATACACCTGCTGCTGATACACCAGCCGCCGGACCTGCTGCTGGAGGCGATGATGAACCAACCCTCCTCGCAGAACCACCCGCAAAACGAAATGATGATGCCAAACCACGAGGTCCATATAAAAGACATCAAACATCGTATGACAAAGGCGGTCGAACAAAAAATTATAAAAACATTGCCACTGGTGGCGAAATCCGTGGTTCAACAGACAGAACAACATTTCCGGGCAAGACTGGTTTCGGAGGTCTAGATTCGCTAACTAAAGGAATGTTCGAGGAAAACCGACAAACAGAGAATTTGGAAGAACAAAAACTATTTACCATTAGCAATGATGTAAAAGTATTATTACAAAGTTTAATCAGGGAAGATGAGCATGAAACACAATAAGAAAAGAAATACCGCTTTTCTTTACGAATGCTTAGTAAAAGAACTAACAAAAGCAATCGTAAGAAATGACATGGTGACCAAGAACAATTTGATCGAGATCATTAAAGAAAATTTTAAAGCGGGAACAATCCTTAAAAAAGAACTTGACATTTACAAGTCACTCTTAGAGGGAACCGGCGAGAAAGAATATTCACGATCACTTAGAGTCATTTATGAAATAAAAAAAGACTTTGATGATCTTGATCGTAAAGCGGTATTCAATGCTCAGACCAAACTTATCAAGACAATGAATGAAAACTTTGATCCTTCTATTTGGTCTAACTTTCTTCCTAATTATAAAAACATAGCAACATCAGGTTTATTTTTTAATCAGGGTAAACTTGCCGCAAAGAAAAGGCTGCTTATTGAAAACAGAGTAGTGCAGTTTCGACAAGAGAGACTTGTGGAATCAAAAATGGAACATGTAGACAATCTTACATATAAAACATTTGTCAACAAATTCAATGAGACTTACGGAGAGTCTTTGAGAAAAGAGCAAAGAGAATTGCTTACAAACTTTATTATTTCGTTCTCGGACAATGGTGTCGGACTTAAATCTTTCATAAATGAAGAGATACATCGACTCCGCAGTTCGTTAGAAAGTTTGAACGAAAATCAATATGCCCATAATGCATCAAAAGTTGTCAATAAACTCAATAGTTTTAGTGAGAGAAGAATAGACGAACAAATGCTTAGGGATTTGTTTTTCATTCAAGATTTAGTGCATGAGGTAACAAAAAATGGCAATTAATGTTAAAGTTGCTGGTGTATCTCAACCCGTTATGATTGATACATCAATCGGTGTGAGAATTGACAATAATCCAAGCATCGGAGTAACGATTAATAATCCCAATCTTCATGAGGTCAAATTCAAGCTTAATATTCGAGAAGCACACAATGGAGACTTGATGATTTTTGATCATCCGGATATTGACATCGTTATCATGAAAGAAAGGAAAAAAGTTGTTACCTTTGCAAAAGATCTTGCAACCGATGTTGTTTATGGCACATCTTCAAGGCTTATGGAAAGACTTCGCAAAAAAGGTGTCATTGCTTTTGACACCATTCAAGGCGGAAATGTATATGGATCTCTAGAGGGACAACTTCTTGAAATGAAAGACCCAGAACAAAAAGATATGGAGATGCCTCTCTTGTTAAATCAAATATCCGAATGGATTGAAAGCGAAAGACCATATTTTGAAACTGTTGAGGATTATGAGCAAATGTATGACAACGATTTGACTCATCCTAACCAAGATAACTCAACAGAGCTTGGAGAGGTACCACAGGCTGCCAAGAAAGGATCAATTGAGCCATACATATTTGGTGCATATCCTTACGGTGGCTATTATTATTAGAGGTAAAAATGAACGTAAACTTTTTAGAATTTGACGCCGGATGGCTATGGTTTATATTAGCCGCATACGGATTGACTCAAATACTTGTCTATGGCTCAATCTTTGATCAGATCCGTCCCGCTAAAGATGCTTACCGTGGATGGGGGAAAGTCTGGCACTGTCCTATGTGTATGGGATTTTGGGTTGGAGCCCTTTTATTTACACTAAATGGATTTACCGAACTATTTACATTTGATTATACATTCGCAAATTTTTTAATTTGTGGGTGGATGGCATCTGGAACATCATATTTTTTAAGTATGCTTGTGAACGATGACGGAATCAAGATTAACCAAGGAGCAAAAAATGAATAAGAAATGGATGCTACAACCAGTTCGT
>Ga0209645_1000204_pt1 | contig 31834 bp, 67 predicted proteins | sample ETNvirenome_6_30_FD_184070 | JGI IMG/M metagenome (GOLD analysis project Ga0209645, IMG submission 184070) | Marine viral communities from the Pacific Ocean - ETNP_6_30 (SPAdes) (version 2) | ecosystem: Environmental > Aquatic > Marine > Oceanic | place: Pacific Ocean | collected 2013-06-19
AACAAAGAATGGCAATCAATATTAGAAGATGGTGTTGAATATGATGTAGATGCATCAGGTACAATAGTTGCAAATGAAAGAGAACCACTACACGGATTTAGAAGATTAAATAGATAATGGCTTTAGAAGTTAAAGTTAAATCAAATGTTAAAAATCTACAAGCAAGATATATAAAATTTGCACATAAATTTCCTAGAATAATTACAATGGGTTTAGAACAATCAGGTCAATTTCTTAAAACTGCAATATTGCATAGAACTGATAGAGGACAAGATGTAAATAGAAATACATTTACTGCATATTCAAGTGCATATGCAGAAGAAAAAGGTAAATCAAGAGTAGATTTACAAGATACAAACAGAATGTTACAATCTATTGACTCAAGAGTTGCTGGAAGAAATAAAGTTCAAGTTTATTTTAGAAGTGGAAGAGAAGCAACAAAGGCATTTTGGCATCAAACAGGAGCTGGTAATTTACCAATAAGAAAATTTTTTGGATATGACAAAAAGCTAGAAAATGTTATACAAAGAAACTTTGCAATATTTGTAAAGAAACAAATTAGAAGATTAGGATTATGAGTGTAAGAGAAGACATAGCATCAAATTTAGTAACTACTGTTAATGCAATTAGTAGTCCATCTATTAAAAAAGTTTCTAGACAACCATTTCCATTAGATGAATTATCACAACAACAATATCCAGCAGTATTAATTCAAACAATAGAAGAAACAAAAGAAGATCAAGAATTAGGCTCTGGTGCAAAAACAAGAATTGCAAATTTAGAATTTGGTATCACAGGATATGTAAAAACAAATGAAGATAATATTGATACTGCAAGAAATAATCTTGCAAGTGCCATTGAAACACAATTAGAGTCAGATATTACAAGAGGTGGTAATGCTTTAGATACAGAAGTTTTATCTATTGAAACTGATGCTGGTAGTTTATTTCCATATGGTGCAGTATTAATGACGATAAGAGTTATTTATGAACATCAGTCAGCGACACCATAATGAATAGTAGAGCAAGAAAAACAATAGATAAACTAGAGTCTTTAATTGATAACATTGAAAAGTTAACAGATGAAGTTTCTTTAATGTGTATTGAAGCTAGAAATAAGATTGATAAATATAACGAAGAAGAACATATAGAGGATTTTCCAGAATTAGATCATTTTAAAGATGAAGAAGATATTGACGAAGATGAAGATAAATAGTAAAAGACCTTATGGCTAAAGATATAAAATTATATAAAGATGGGAATGAAGTAACTATCAACGAAACTCAACTTAATAATTTTATTGATTTAGGTTGGAAACAAGAAAAAGAAACTAAAGCAACAAGTAAAAAGGACAAAAGCAAATGGCAACACATCACGGAAAAGAAGGAGTAGTTAAAGCTGGTGGCACAGGCATTGGAGAGCTAACAGGTTTTACCTTAGAAACAACTGGAGATGTAGTAGAAGATACTGCATTAACAGATGCAACTAAATCATTTATTACAGGCAGAACATCTTTCTCTGGTACATTAGAAATGCACTACGATGAAACAGATAGTCCACAACAAACATTAACTGTGGGAAGTTCAATAGATTTTGTTTTGTTACCTGAGGGAAACAGTTCTGGCGATGAAAGTTTTACAGGGTCAGGGATTATAACAGGAATGTCAGTTAATAATGCTATGGACGCAGTAATATCTAGATCAGTTACTTTTCAAGGTACAGGAACATTAACAAGAGGAACTGTCTAATAATATTTTATGTCAGTTATAGATAGAGTTAAAACTCATTTTGAGACTCTGCAAACTATCACTATTGAAGTACCTGAGTGGAAAGACGAGCATGGTAATCCATCTGTTTTTTATTCAGAACCATTAACATTAGAGCAAAAAAATATTATTTTTAAGAAATCAAGTAACTTTTCAGATTTAACAGTTCTTGTTGATTTAATAATGATGAAACTAATGGTTAAAAATGAAAAAGGTGATTTAGTTAAAGCTTTTGACCCATTAGATAAACTTTCTTTACAGAAGAAAGCAGACTCAAATGTTATTGCCACAATAGCAAATAAAATACTTGCAGACAGCTCAATAGAAGAAGCCCAAAAAAAGTAAATAGCGACCCTGACACACTACAAATGTTAGTGGTTGCTGATAGACTTCATATTACATTACAAGAGGTTTTAGATATGCCTCTTTCTCATTATAATCTTTGGTTAGCATACTTGAAAAAAGAGTCAGATCAGTATAAAACTCAAAGAGAATTAGCAGAAGCAAGAAAATTTAAATAATGGCAAGTCAAAAGTTAAACATAGATATAGTAGCACGAGATAAGTCCAAACAGGCACTTGGTAATCTTCAAAACTCATTAGGAAGATTAAAACAATCTATATTTAATATAAGAAATGCTTTCATTGGTTTAGGTGCTGGATTAGTAGTTAGAAATTTAGTTAATACAGGAAAAGAATTAGAAAATTTACAAGTAAGATTAAGGTTTTTATTAAAAGATACTAACGAAGGTGCAAAAGCATTTGACAACATGGTCAAGTTTGCATCAAGGGTTCCTTTCTCACTTGAAGAAATACAAACAGGATCAGGTATATTAGCAACTGTAACAGACAATGCTAAAGATCTTCAAAAGATGTTAGAGATCACAGGAAATGTTGCCGCTGTTACAGGATTAGATTTTAGAACTACTGCAGAACAAATACAAAGATCATTTAGTGCTGGTATAGGTGCAGCAGATTTATTTAGAGAAAAAGGTGTTAGAAACATGCTTGGTTTCCAAGCTGGTGCAACAGTATCTATTGAAGCAACTGTTGAAGCATTTGAAAAAGTCTTTGGTAAAAATGGTAGATTTGGAAATGCAACAGATGATTTAGCAAATACATTTGCTGGTACTCTATCAATGATCGGAGATAAAATATTTAGTTTTAAAAAGACTATTTTAGAAGCTGGTTTTTTTGAGGGACTAAAAACACAATTTGGTGCATTAGACCAATTTTTAGAAAATAATGCAAGAGCGATAGAAAGATTAGGAAGACAAATAGGTGTTGTTCTTGCTGCATCAGTTACAAAATTAGGTAAAGCAATAGTAGTTGTTAAAGATAATTTTCAAATTTTTGTTACCGCAGTTAAGGCATTGATTGCTTTAAAAGTAGTTATATTTTTTTCAAGTGTAGCTGTTGCATTAATGAATGTTGCAAAATCCACAATGGCTATTGGTGTTGGAACATCAGTTATTAAAGGTGGATTTTTATCAATAGCAAAATTACTAGCAACAGGTGGTGCAGTATTTTTAGCATTTAAAGGTATTGATGAATTATTTGATGGATTTTTAGAAGATATTAATAAAATGAGTTCTGAATTAGATAAAGTCAAACACCCATTAGGTGCAATCCATGAAGGTTTAGAAGTGATTGAACAAGAATTTGTAAATACGAATTTAGCATTAGAAGAATTTGAACATGAATTATCTGTTGAAATTCCATCTGCAATATCAAAAGTAGTAGATAAATTTAAAGAATTAAACAAAGGTGCAATAGAAGAAATGAAAACGAAAATGGCACAGATTAAAGATATAATTGCAGAAAGTATTAATGATGGTATTACATCTGTTTCAAGAGGTATTGCAAGAACAATAGTATTAGGTGAAAATCTTGGAGAAAGTTTAAAAAAAATTGCACAAGATGCTTTAATAAGAATATTAGCTGGTTTTATAGAATTAGGTATTAGAATGGCAATAGATATTGCATTAAATAAAGTAAAAGAAAAGATTTTAGAAAGACAAAATAAAAAACTTATTGAACAAGGAAATATAATGCAAAGAAATAATAAAATTCAAGCAATAGGTAGTGCATTAAGTTTTGCAAGTTCATTTTTACCATTTTTTGATAAAGGTGGTGCAGTATCAAAAGGCAAACCAATAGTTGTTGGTGAAAGAGGTCCAGAACTTTTTGTTCCTAATTCAACAGGTCAAATTACACAATCTGCAAGAGGTACAGGTGGAGAAGCAATTAATGTAAACTTTAATATTAATACTGTTGATGCATCTGGTTTTGATGAATTACTTGCAAGATCAAGAGGAACTATTACACAATTAATTAACAGTGCAGTTAATGAAAGAGGAAGAGAGGCTTTAATTTAATGAGTGGTGCATTTCCTATATCTTCTGCAAATTTTCAAACAATGGGCATTAGATCAATTCAAAATACAATAATTTCAAAATCTCAATCTGGTAAAAAACTTGCAAGACAAATTGATAATCAACGATTTGGATTTACTGCAAGAATAATAACTGCAAAGAGATCAGACGTATATGGAGAACTGATGGCATTTATAATTAAGCAAAGATCAGGAAAAGAAAATTTTACAATAATCCCACCAGAAATAGAAGATGCCAGAGGAAGTGAAACAGGAACAGTATTAGTTAATGGTGTTCATGCAGTAGGTGATACGACAATTGCCATGGACGCATTTGCTGGAGATAGTGCTGGAAGATTTAAAGCTGGTGATTTTATAAAATTTGCATCACATGATAAAGTGTATATGGTTGTTGCAGATGTAACATCATCATCTAATGCGGCTACTGTAACAATAGAACCACCATTACTAACTGCATTGGCAGATGACTCTCTTGTTACTTATGATAATGTACCATTTACAGTACATCTTACTAATGATGTTCAAGAATTTGGTGCAGTAGGTTCAGACAAAGATGGTAATTTACTATATCAATTTGAATTTGATGTTGAAGAAGCTCTTTAATGGCAAAATATCTTATTAGACATCATGTAACTGCTGATTTTTTTGCAGAAAAAGTAGTAGATGAAAATGAGATTGATGCCATAAAAAATGATTTAAAACTAAATGCTATTCCTAATGGAACTTTTAGTTTTGTTATGTTAAAAGGTACAGAACAAATAGTAAGAACAACATACGAATTATATGACGAGAAGCTTAACATCAGCAGTAAAGACAGAACTGGCAACAAATGATATACGACCAATACACCTTATTACTATTGGTTTCGGTACTCCTGTTAATATCACTGATTGTTCTTTTCCGATAACATCTTCTGTATCTGGTTCTAGTGTTACTTATAGTGCAAGTGACTTTATATTAGGTCTTTCAAATTTTTCTGAAGAAACAGAATTAAGTAAATCAAGTATATCTTTAAATTTATCTGGTGCAGATCAAACATTTATTTCAACTGTGTTAAACGAAAATGTAATTAACGATTCTGTAGATATTTTTAGAGCTTTTTTAAATAGTTCAAATGCAGTAATTGCAGATCCCTTTTTATTATATAAAGGGCAAATAGAAGAATTTTCAATACAAGAAACAGATAACGACAGTGTAGTTGCATTATCAATTGTATCACATTGGGCAGACTTTGAAAAAAAGAATGGTCGTAAAACAAACAATACATCACAACAAAGATTTTTTTCAACAGATGTAGGTATGGATTTTAGTTCAGAAACTGTGCTTGATGTTAAGTGGGGTAGAGCATAATGCCATTTAAAAAAATTTTTAGAGCTGTAAGAAAAATAATTACTGCACCTATTAAAATATTTACAAAAGCAATATCTTGGTTGGCACCTAAAGTAGATGTTCCTGATTTTGGTGTAGATGAATTTGATGATTTTGAAAAAGGTATATTAGTAAATAAACAATCTAATGATGCAAATATTCCTGTTATATATGGAGAAAGATTAGTTGGTGGCACAAGAGTATTTTTAGAAACTTCTGGAACAGATAATACATATTTATATATGGCAATCGTTATGGCAGAGGGAGAAATCAACTCAATAGAAGAAATAAGAGTAGATGACAAAGCTGTTACATGGGCAAGTACTTTATCTGATGGAACAGAAGTAGAAGTTGGAAGTGGAGATAGTAATTTTTATAAAGATAGTGCAAGTTTAATTAGGGTAGAACCACATTTTGGAACAGATGGTCAATCTGCATCTTCTCTTTTATCAACATTATCAAATTGGGGTAGTAATCACAAATTAAGTGGTCTTTGTTATTTGGCACTTCGTTTTAAATGGAACCAGGATGTATTTAGCTCAATACCAAAAGTTCAAGCAAAAATAAAAGGAAAGAAAGTAGTTACATTAAATTCAAGTTTAGTTGAGTCTAGTCCTACTTTTTCAACTAATCCAGCTTTTTGTTTATTAGATTATTTAAGAAACTCAAGATATGGAAAAGGATTAGCTACATCAGATATTGATTTACAAAGTTTTTATGATGCCTCTGTTGTTGCAAGTACACAAGTAACACCTTATTCAAGTGCAAGTGATATAAATATATTTGATACAAATGCAGTGCTAGATACTTCAAAAAAAGTAATTGAAAATGTTAGAGAATTAGTAAAAGGTTGTAGAGGATATTTGCCTTACACATCTGGTAAATATAAATTGGTTATTGAAACAACAGGCAGTGCATCAATAACATTAACAGAAGATGATATTATAGGTGGATATAATTTATCTTCTCCAAATAAAAATGATAGGTATAACAGAGTTATAGTTTCATTTGTAAATCCTGATCGTAATTTTCAAGTGGACGAAGTTCAGTTTCCACCAATAGATGATAGTGGATTAACAAGTGCAGATCAACATGCAACAATGAAAACTGCAGATGGTGGATTTTTACTTGAGGGACGATTTGATTTTAAAACAATAACTTCTCCATATCAGGCAGAGGAAATGGCAGAGATTATACTGAGAAGATCAAGAGAGTCTTTGTCATTAAGTATAACTGTTGGTTTTGATGCATATGATTTAGCAATAGGAGATATAGTTGCAATAACACACTCTTCGTTGGGATTTAGTGCTAAAAATTTTAGAGTTATATCTATGTCTTTTAATGAAGATTACACAATAGGTTTAGATTTAATAGAGCATCAAGATAGTCACTATACATGGGCAACAAAAACACAAGTTAGTTCTACACCATCTACTAATTTACCTAATCCATTTACTGTTCAACCACCAGCAAGTGTTACATTATCTGACCAATTGATTGAATATAACGATGGAACAGTTATTGTAGCACTAGATGTTGCCATTGGTGCAAGTCCTGATTCGTTTATAGATTTTTACCAAGTAGAATATAAATTAAGTACAGACTCTAATTTTATTATTTATGCACAAGGGTCAGGATTAAATCATAGAGTTTTAAATGTAATAGACCAATCTACCTATGACGTTAGAGTTAAAGCAGTAAACACATTTGGGGTATCATCAACTTATGTATCTGCACAAAGAACTATCATAGGGGCTATTGCACCACCCTCTGATGTTACAGGTTTATCTTGTAATATATTAGGACAAGAAGCTCATTTGTCTTGGGAACAAATATCTGATTTAGATTTGGCATTTTATAATTTAAGATTTTCAGAAGCAACTGATGGAACTGCTGATTGGCAAAACTCGGTAGCATTAGTTGAGAAAGTATCAAGACCAGCCACATCTATTTCTGTTCCAGCTAGAACAGGAACATATTTAATTAAAGCAGTAGATAAACTTGGAAACTTTAGTTCTAACGCAACTGCAATTATTTCTAATGTTACAAGTGCTTTAAATTTTAATGCAGTAGCAACTCAATCAGAACACCCATCATTTGGTGGAACTTTAACAAATACTGTTATCACAGATAATGCAATTGAGTTAGATTCGTCAGAACTATTTGATAGTGCTAGTGGTGATTTTGATGACGAAACAACTAGATTTTTTGACTCTGGTGTTGCAAATGCTGACTTTCAATCAAGTGGTAATTATGAGTTTGCAAATGTTATTGATATTGGTGCCAAACATACAGCAAGAATTACTGCTAGTTTAACTCAAACTTCAGATAACCCAGACGACTTATTTGACAATAGAAGTGGCAATTTTGACTCTGCTAGTTCTAACTTTGATGGAGACACACCAGCAAACTGTAATGCACATATTGAGATTGCAACTTCAGATGATAATAGCACATACACTGATTTTAGAACATTTGTAATTGGAGAATATACTGCCAGATATTTTAAATTTAGAGTAGTTTTAATTTCAAGAGACGGCGCTTCTACACCAGTTGTATCAGCAGTTACAGTAACAGTAGATATGCAAGATAGAATATTTAGCGGAAATGATATAAGTTCTGGTGCTGGAACTAAAAGTGTGACATTTACAAATCCATTTAAAAGTGTTAATTATGCAGTTGGTATAACTGCAGAAGATATGGCCACTGGAGATTTTTTTATTGTTGAAAATAAAACTATTAATGGATTTGATGTAACTTTTAAAAATAGTTCTAATTCAGCAGTATCAAAAACGTTTGATTTTATTGCAAAAGGATTTTAAAAGGAGTATAAGAAATTATGGCACAACATGACATGAACATTGCGAATCAGTCTTTTCCGTCATTTAGGACAGATTTAAATAATGCACTTTCAGCAATTAATACAATGCACTCTGGTACATCAAGACCAAGTGGTGCAGCTGCTGGTACAATGTGGTTAGATACAACATCAGCCTCAAGTCCAACTATTAAGTTTTTTGATGGGTCAGATGATATAAGTTTTGCAACAATAGATTATTCAGCAAACACTGTTAATTTTTTAGACTCAACAGTAGTAGCAGATTTAGTAGGAGATACTTCTCCTCAACTTGGTGGTCAATTAGATGTAAATGGAAATGCAATTGGTGATGGTACAAGAGAATTATTAAAATTTATAGAAACAGGTAGTGCAGTAAACGAAATTACAGTAACAAATTCTGCAACAGGAAATGGTCCAGAATTATCATCAACAGGAGACGACACAAATATTGATTTAAAATTAACACCAAAAGGGTCAGGTAATTTAGTTTTAGATGGATTAAGTTTTCCAAATGCAGATGGTTCAGCAGATCAATTTTTAAAAACAAATGGTTCGGGCACTTTGTCTTTTGCAAGTGCATCAGGTGGTACTGATTGGCAATCGTCAGTTAAAACTGCAAACTTTACAGCTTCGGCTGGAGAAGGTTATTTTGTAAATACTGATGGTGGTGCTTTTGAAATTGATTTACCAACTTCTCCAAGTGTAGGAGATACAATAGAATTTGTAGATTTTACAAGAAACTTTGCAACAGCAAATTTAACATTAGATCAAGGTTCAAATAAATTTCAAGGGCAAACGTCTCCAAAACCTATTTATAATGTTGATGGTCAATCAATTAGAATAGTTTACTCAGGCTCAACACAAGGTTGGATACCAACTACTGATGATGATGTGACTTTAGAAACTCCACAAGCATATTCAGTAGATATGTTAGTTATTGCTGGAGGCGGAGGAGGTGGTAATGATGATGGTGCTGGGGGAGGTGCTGGTGGTTACAGAACATCAACACAAAATATGTCACCAGGAACTGTATATACAGTCACGATTGGAGACGGTGGTTCGGCTAATGGTGATGGTTCAGACACATCTATTTCTGGAAGTGGATTAACAACAATTACTTCTACTGGTGGAGGAAGAGGTGGAACACCTGGAAGTACTGGAGGCAGTGGTGGATCAGGTGGAGGTGGTGGATCAAATTCTCCTCCTCATTCAGGAGGTTCTGGAGGATCAGGAAACACACCAAGTACATCACCGAGTCAAGGAAACAATGGTGGTGCTGGTTCATCTTCTCCAAGAACTGCTGGTGGAGGTGGTGGAGCTGGAGAAGCTGGAAATACTGATGGATTAGGTCATGGTGGTGATGGAGCTTCATCTTCAATAACAGGATCGGCAGTCACAAGAGCTGGTGGCGGTGGAGGATCTACAAGAGCAACATCAACTCCATTTGGTGGTGGAGACGGTGGTGGTGGAAATGGTGGAACTGATAGTCCACATAATTCTGCTACAAATGGAACAGCCAACACAGGTAGTGGTGGTGGAGGTGGACCAGGAAGTGATCCTAAAACTGGGGGCACAGGTGGTAAAGGTGTAGTAATTTTAAGTGTACCTACTGCAAGTTATTCAAGCACAACATCAGGAAGTCCAACAGTCACAACAAGTGGAAGCAATACAATTATACAATTTAATGGAAGTGGAAGTTATACAGCATAGGAGTTAATATGAGTAGTTTTGCAAAAATAGGATTAAATGGAAAAGTGATAGAGGTTCAATCAGTTGTTAATGAAGTTTTACATGACAGTAATGGTGTAGAACAAGAGTCCATTGGTATTGATTTTTTAACAAAACTTACTGGCTGGTCAATATGGAAACAAACATCTTACAATACATTTGCTGGAGAACATAAATTAGGTGGTACACCTTTTCGTAAAAATCATGCAAGTGTAGGTTATACTTACGATGAAGAAAGAGATGCTTTTATACCACCAAAAGAATATCCATCTTGGACTTTAAATGAAACCACTTGTCGTTGGGATCCACCAACTCCAAAACCAGTTGACGATAATGAATATATGTGGAATGAAGAAGATCAAACTTGGGATATAGTTGAGTAAAAAATTTAACAATCCATCTTGGAATTTATATTTAGATCAGGTTTATAGTTATGCTTTTTGGGATAATGCTTTTTCTAAAGCAGAATGTGATACGATAATTGGTGTAGCTAAATCAAAAGGTTTTATAGGTGGAGAAACAACAGGTAAATCTAATGCAAGATCAAGTAAAATTTCTTGGTTATATCCTTCAGATAATTTAGAGTGGGTATTTGAAAGAATTACAGATATTGTTCTCAATCTTAATCAAAGGTATTTTAATTTTGATATTTTTGGATTAAATGAGGGATTACAATTTACTAATTATAAAGCACCATCAGACAAATATCAAAAACACGTTGATAGAAATTTCAATATTCCTGTAAGAAAATTATCTTTATCTATACAATTAACTGACCCAAAAGAATATAAAGGTGGAGAATTATATATTTATGAAGATAGAAAAGGAACACTAATGAAAAAAGAACAAGGAACATTAGTATTATTTCCATCCTATACATTACATGAAGTAAAACCAATAATTAAGGGCGAAAGAAACTCTTTAGTTTCATGGGTCACTGGAAAACAATTTAAATAAACACTATTGATTGAATATTTGAAAATTGATATAAAACGTCTGCAAGTGGGTATTTACCTCATACTCACTTGTTTAATTATGGTATAAATTATGCAACTGTCAAAACATTTTACATTAGAAGAATTTGAAAAATCACAAACTGCTACTAGAAAAGGAATATCTAATAAAGCTGGTAGTGGAGAAATAAAAAATCTAGGCGATCTTTGTTATGAAGTACTTGAACCTACGAGAGCAAAATTTGATAGACCAATCACAATAACATCAGGTTATCGTTCTCCAGAATTATCTGAAGCAATAGGTTCAAAAGCAACATCACAACATTGCAAAGGAGAAGCAGCAGATTTTGAAATAGCTGGAGTATCTAATTTAGAAGTAGCTTTGTGGATTCAAAATAATACAAATTTTGATCAGTTAATACTTGAATTTTGGAAAGAGGGTGATCCTAATAGTGGGTGGATACACTGCTCTTTTAAAGAAGGTTCAAATAGAAAACAAGTTTTGACTTTTGATGGATCAACTTATAAAAATGGATTACCAGATGCTAAATGGTCTGGTGGTAAAATGGTTAATTAGGAGAAAATATGGCACTTACAAAAAAACAAAAAAAATTACCAATAGCTTTACAAAAAGCTATACTTAAAAAACAAAAACAAACTAAAAAAACAAAAAGGAGAAAATAATATGCCCTATCATACAGGAAAAGGTTCACATGGTGGAATGAAGAAAAAAAAGAAAAAAGCCAAGAAACCTAAAATGAATAAAAGAAAAAGATAATGGTTAAAATAGCTTCTATAAAAAACATTATAAAAGATTTAAAACCAAGACAACAAAAAACTATGAAAGCACATGCAAGACATCATAGTTTAAAACATATGAGATCAATGGCAAGGTCTTTAAAAAATGGCAGTACATTTGCATCTGCACATAATAAAGCTATGAGAAGTGTTGGCAAATGAGTGGATTTACAACATCAACAACTTTAAGGGAAATGATTAATAAATTTCCAATGAAGAAAAGGAGAAAAAGTGGCAAAAAAAAGAAAAAGAAAAAGAGTAGCAAAAGATAAAGCAACTGATTTGCCAAAAAAATATTTATCTGGTCTTAAAGGCAGTAAAAGATCAGCAAGGGCAAGTTTAATCAAATCAATGTCAGCATTGTATAAATCAGGTGCAAGAATACCAGCATCAATGTTTAAAGCTAGGAGGAAATAATGGCAGTTAGAAGAAGACCACTTTCAGCAAGAGTTGTTTCTGTTTTAAGAGCAAAAGCAAAAAATAGAAAAAATATTACATTAGGTATGTTAAAAAAAGTTTACAGAAGAGGTCAAGGTGCTTTTTTATCATCAGGATCAAGACCTCGTACATCTATGGCTTCTTGGTCAATGGGCAGAGTAAATAGTTTTTTAAGAGGTAGTAGAAAACATGATACCGATTTAAGAAGAAAGAGAAAAAAAAGATGAGCAAGTCTGCATTACAAAAAATAGAGTCTCACGAAAAACTTTGTAGAATAATGCAAAAACAAACCCATGATAAAATTAACGATCTACAATTACAAATAAACAGAATAGAAAAAATAATGCTTATTTCTGTTGGAGCATTAATTAGTTCAATGGCATATGTAATTATGCTTTTAATAGATAAAGTCTAAAACTTTACATTCACACCAAATAGTTGTACAAGCATTTTGTATGCCTAATAAAAAAATTTTGGTTATATCCGATATGCATGTGCCATATCATCATAAAGATAGTATTAATTTTTTAAAAGAAATTAAGAAAGAATTTAAACCAGATCGTATAATCAACATAGGAGATTTACTTGATTTTCATGCAATCAATATGCACACACACGATCCAGATTTATATTCACCAGGGCATGAACTGAAACAAGCAAAAATTTATATAAAAGAATTAGAGTCTATTTTTCCAGAAATGGTAGAAGTAGATAGTAACCACTCCAGCTTGGTTTACAGAAGAGCTTTAAAATTTGGTATGAGTAGAGAATTTTTGAAAGATTATGGAGATTTTTTAGGTACAAAAAAATGGAAGTGGGTAGATGATTTAACTCTTACAATGTCTAATGGGCAAAGATGTTTTTTTACACACGGAAGAAGTGCAGATATTTTAAAGGTATCACAAACAATGGGACTTTCGGCAGTGCAAGGGCATTACCATACGAAATTTTTAATTAGTTGGTGGGCAAATCCAGATAACTTGTTTTTTGGTATGAATGTTGGGTGTCTCATAGATCAAAAAAGCATGGCATTTAATTACGCAAAAAATTTTAAAACTAGATTTATTTTAGGTTGTGGAATTATCTTAAATGGTGTACCAAGATTACTTCCAATGGTACTTGATAATAAAGGAAATTGGATTAAACAGATTGTATGACCTCAAATACCCTAAAAAAGACCCTTTTAAAGAGCCATAGAGCAACGCAGAGCGATGATTCAGCATTTTCTGATCAGGTATCAGGCAATCACTATAAAAGGCTTAAAATTCAGCCATTAGACTATTGTATGGCAAATAACTTTAATGCCTGTCAAACTCATGCTATGAAATACATAACAAGATATAATTTAAAATGGAAAGACAAAAAAGATCAAATTAAAGATTTAGAAAAAGCAAAGCACGTTATTGATATGTTAATTGAAAAAATACAGGAGAAATAATTATGTGGTTGAATTTATTATCTTTGGGTGTAAAGACAGGAGCTAAACTCTATCAAAATAAACAGAGAACAAAACAATTAATGTCAGATGCCCAAATGCGTCATGCAGAGCAAATGGCGAAAGGTGAAATTGAATATAAAGCGAAAGTTATTGAGAGCAATGATAATGGTTGGAAAGACGAATTTGTCTTGGTTCTCGTATCTCTTCCTATTCTTTTATTGGGTTGGTCTGTGTTCTCTGACGATCCTACGATTCGTGATAGAATAGATTTGTTTTTTGAATATTTTAAAAATCTTCCCTATTGGTATCAAGCTATTTTTATAGGTGTTGTGTCTGCAATTTATGGTCTTAAAGGTGCTGACATTATGAGAAAGAAATAGTATAATGCTCAAATGAGCAAATCAAAAATAGATGCAGTAATTACAAGTTTAGAATTACAATTAGAAACTGCCAATAGTCCATTTGGTAGTTTTGTTGCATTTAGATTTATAGATACATACCCAAGTTTTCCCAAAGTACAAGATATGGTTCATCAAATTAGAAAACGATCAGATGTTTCATTAGTTGATTATGAATATACTTATACAGGAATTGATAAAGATACTGATATAAAATATTTAGAAATTACACGACATTAATGAGGGGGATTTCTCCCCCAACATTTTAATTTCTTGTTAGCTTTTCAGTAGCCAACTCATTGATTGATTGTTGCTTTAAATGATCGCAATAAGAATGTGCATTTTTAGACTCTATCTTTGAAAATAAATATAATTTTTTTTTATCTGAAAGTAATTTTTTTACTTTCTTATATCTATCGTCATTAGTAGCCTGTATCTTTGCATTTGCAACAGATAATGAACTATTAGTTATCTTTTCATTAACTACAAAATCAAAGACTTCTTGCACTTGATCTTTGACCTCATCAAAATTTATTTCAGCTTGTATTAGTCTTTTATCTAAAGCATCTAAATAAGCTAAAATTTTATGAGGATCAAATGATTTTGGTCTTACTTCAATATATTTTGCAAGATCACTCATTAACCTAGTTCTTGTTCGTATTGCTCTGGATTAAAATCAGTAGCATCACCCTTTGACCACTCTTGTTCAGATTGAGGTAATTGATCGTCCATTACATCTTGCTGATTATATTGTGGTTTAGGTTTATTAAATGATGGATTTGTTTTTGTCTTATCGTAATAAGGAAATAACTTCCATTCATTTGTTTTGCCTTGATAATAACCTTTTAATACAAGATTTTGGTTATTAAGATTGACCACTAAAATGCAACCATCTTTTTTTGTAGTTGTTAATTTAGCAGTTCCACCATTACTACCAGAATTGTTGTTATAACTTTTTTTCTGATATTGGTTATTGTACTGTGTCTTATATTGTGACATCAGGTTCTCCTTTTATGTTAATCCCAATAATCGTCCATTGATGTCATTATATTTTTTGCACCAATGAAAGCATTGAGAAGTGTTTGATTTAGAGGAATTGTTTGCACATCAATTTTCTTTGCATTTTTTGGTAATCTTACCACTATTGCTTCAGAAATTTTATTGCCTGTTTCTTCCTCATACGCATACCAATATGCATTTAATTGTAAATAATAATCAAATGACACTTGGTTACTTGTCTTAAAATCAATTAAAACAAGCTCTTTCTTATTGTTTTCAGCAATAAGATCAAGAGTTCCAGCATAATTATATTTTTTTGAATATAATTTTTTTTCTATTTCAATAGGCTTTAACTCTTGTTTATTCCACCAATCTAAAAAGATGTTCCAACAATTTACAACTCTTTTATCAGATTGATTGGGAATTTCTTTACCATTTAAAAAGTCTTCAATTAATCCATGAACAACAGACCCAATCAAACCAGCTTCTTTTTTGATTTTATCTGTACTTAATGAAGCCTCTTCAAAAATTTTCTCTAATTTAAAACGATCTAACTCTATACCTTGATCTAATAAATCATTGATATTTTTTTTGGCAACACCTTGTGGGTGATTAATAAGCCAATCAGTTAGACCACCTTTAATGAGACCTTTACTTGTTATTCCTGTTACAGATGGAATATTTTTACCATTCACTTTATATGTATGTTTTGGTCCATCATATTCTAAAACGATACCATTTTTTAATTTATACTCTTGTTTCATTTTTTTCCCTTTTTAGTTAAGACGTTCAAATAGTTGCAATACATCATATTTATAATATTTTTGTAAAGCATACATTTTTGATACATCTGTTCTTATACCTTTTTCAAATTTATATAAATCAAAAATTGAAGAAAAGTATGTGTTGTTATCATCTACTACTGCCTCTGCAGTAATATCTTTTTCAAGTCTTATATTTTTAAATTTAAGACCTACTATTTGATTAAATAATTTGGCATTAGGTTTTTTCTTAAAGTCTTCTATCATGCCTTTAATCATATAATCTGTTTTAATTTGTTTATTCATATTAATTAACAACTGAATGTCCTCTATTAATTAAACAATTTTTGTAAATCTTTGGATATGAATATTCTGCTTTAGGTGATAGATACAAAGTACCAGCTCTAAAGTAATAATTATATACATATTTACCAGCTTCAACAAAAGACGAAGTATTATCTTTTGCCAAAAATTTACAATGTTGAAGATCGTTAGTTATTTGATCCGATTTATTAGTGTCAAAAGTACCACTACGACCAGCAGTATCAATGACAGGTCTATACGCACAAGCTTGTACGAATAGCATCAAGCATAGCCATTTTTTCATGTTTTTTCCTTTCTATTTTTAGCTTTCTCTTGTACTCTCTATAAGATAATGCTTCATTAATCTTTGGCATAATCTCATAAACTTCTGTAAAGTATGGGTTCATATCACTGAAAGACCAACCTCTTTTTCTTGAAAGTCTATCAATAAACTTTTCTCGTCTATCTTTTATTGCCCATGTTTGATCTATTTTATTGATTGGCATTTTTTTCTCCTTTCTCTAGTTCTTTAATTAAAGCATCAACAACTTTAATCTCTGTTTCAATTTTATTTTTAAATTCAATAAGAATAGTTAATCTACCCATATATTCTGCTCTTTTTCCTATCTCTTTTATTTCTTTTGCAAAGTCCATTATTCTACCTCTATAAATTCAACAGTTAATTTTACCTTATGATCAAAATGATGTAAGCTTTCATTATAAGTTTCTAACAATGGCATTAATTTTTTTAATGTCATACCATTAGAATTAAAATGATTTTCTACTTCTAGTTTTTTTCCTTTCTTACCATTTTCATACGGATAGTTTAAAGTTACTATATCTACATTATCAAAGTACATTAGATTATATCTCCTCTCTTGTGAAATATTAGTTTTTTGCCATATCTTTTTTTATCTAACAAAGCTAAATCATTTTCATTATTATTATATCTAATAACAAAAGACCAAGTATCTCCATCTGGATCAACAAGATTAATGTCTTTTAGTTTTTTTAGAACATTATCAACTTTGTAAGTTTCTGCATATATTGTAAAGATTTTATCTCTTAAAGCTTCTGGTCTTTCTGGAACAATATAAAAACCAACTTTATTAGGTTTTAATTCTTCATCAATCAAGCCATTTAACCAAAGACAAGAAAAGTCTTTACAAACTTGTGGGCGATCATTGTAAATTTTACAACCAATACCAATTTCACAATTAGAACACCACTCATAATCTTTTTTAAATTTTCCATTATTTATGCTTGGAAGTTTACAACAAAGATTACAATCATCACATTTTCTAGTTTGCATATATAACTCCTTCAATTTTACATCTACCACTTTTAAAATAAAACCAATTTCTTAAAGTTGTTTGTAAAAAGTTTTGTCCTTTTTTGGTTAAGGTATATGTAATTATTTTATTATGACTTTTGTTTTCTTTAATATTTTGAAAATCTAAATTTTTATACAATTCAATTCTAATAAGTAATTTTAACTCATCATAGTTAGATTTCCAACCAATTAAAAATTTTTTAAAGTCTTTATCGTCTTTGTAGTCTTTATATATATCTTCAAAAATATCTTTATGAGTTTTCTGAAGAAAACATTTATACCTAGAACAACCTTCGTTTAATTTGCCTAAAATTAAATAACTTAAAAATTTATTGATTGGTTCTTTACTTTTAAGAGCAATAATTTTTTGAAGATCGTTTTTATCTTTATTTAACATTTTTTCTCCTTTACAGTTGTTTGCATTCATCTAGAGAATATTTATTAGTAGGAAAATATTTATCTCTTTCTATTTTCAAACCAAATACTCCTCTAAAATTTTCTAGTTCATTTATATCAATATAGCCTAATTCTTTTTCATGAATATCAGCCAAACCAAAAGCAACATTATCTTCCTCATTTAATTCAGAAAGATACCAAGTTCCTGGTCCTGATGGATTAAAGAGTTTACAAACTACTTTAAATTCTTTTGTACCATCTTGTTGATTATGATTATTTACTAATTTACTTTTTATTTCTTTTGTAAAAAGTTGCATTATATCCTCCTAGTAAGTTATTTAGTAAGTGTGGTGTTATGTTATTTGGAATTGGTTTTTTATATTTTAACCAATTATTCCAATATGATTTTACTTTACATATTTTTTCTATTGGAATTCTGTACATATTTATAGGCGATTTTTTCATTATGGTCTCTCCCTTTTATTAGTTTTTTTTTTGTGATAAGGATAGTTTTCATCATCACAAAAAATCTCATCAATTAAATCAACTAATTTTAAAATATTAGTTGGATTAATTTCAGAGTAAAAAAGTTTTTTTGCTTTTTTTATTTTTTCTTTTTTCATTATGCTTTCTCCTTTTTATGTTCAATTAAATAATCTTTCCAATCAATATTAATTTCTTTAAGTGCTTTTTTTACTCTTCTTGCACATTCTGGACCTAATTCAAAAGAGTTCATATAACCACCACTATCTTTAGCAATATCATCTTGATCTAATTGAACTATTGTATCTGGACAACCAACACAAATAATACTAAATGAAGTTTCAGCATTTTTTATACCTTTATTACATTGAACACATTGACCATAAAAAGATTTTCTTTCACCATTTACCTTATATCCACCATTATATATATCGTCATTAGTTTCAAACATTTCATCACTAACTTTCATAAGTTCTCCGATTTGAATTGTATTAAATTCAAGTCCTTTATTATTTTTTAGTTTTTCTACTTTTAACATTTTATTGTCCTATTCTAGTATTATTTATCATTTTATTGCCAGCTCTTCTTTTTCCATTTATAGAAAATCTGAAACCGTCAATCTCTAATTTAGAACCAACATTTAGATGCCATATTCTATTTGCAACACCAAATGAGTCCCATTGAAAACCACAATCATTTACAAGATATGAGTCTAATTCATCAACATGCTCAAAAGATTTTGTGATTAATCTATCTTCTATTTTTATATTTATTCTTCTCATTTTTTACTCCTAGTTAGTTAGTTAATTATTGGTATCAAATTGACTATGGGAGTAAATAGATAAAAAACCAATAAAAATAAGGGTTTTTTGATATATTTTAAACAAAAAGTCAAAAATTAACAAAAAAGTCAAATATTTATATTTCTATTTATGAGAGAATTTATATAGATTGCATAAGATGATTAAATCGGTTAAACAAAAAGAAGTAGTCAACATATATCTTGATCAGTTGGCTCCCTTTCTAGTTAGTAACAGGGGCAAGTTTTTACCGATTTCTTGCCCCATTAAACAGAGGTCTCAATGAAATACAGAAAACAAATTGCATCTATGCTAATTGCATATCGTTATGCAAAAAATCAAACACAAACAAAAGTAGCAAATAAATTAAATGTTACATTTCAACAAGTTCAAAAATACGAAACAACTCAAAATGGTATCAGTTCAGAAAAATTATTAAAATTTTGTGAAGTATATGATTTGCCTTTAGGTAATTTTCAAACAGGCGATCCGTTTGCAATACTTGAGGGTGCAGATATTCCTATACATTACAAAGAAAAAGCGATGGAAAAAATAGAAAAACTAGAAGAGGTAAAACATGATAAAAGTAGAAGTAACGAAGATATGGTTGGGCAAAGTCTCAATCCGAGAACATATCTATAAAAAGGCTTTGAGAAAGAAAGAGTCTCTTGGTATAACTCATGGTAAGGAATATATGTTTATACCATACGAAAAATTAAAATCTGCAAAGAGCTATACAGATCAAGTATTTAAAAGTAAATACAATGATAAAAGTTATAGACTTGTTGATTTTGATTGGAAACCATATAGAGAAGAAAATACAAATCAGGAGAAACTTTTATGAGTGAAGATTTTTTAGATATACCAAAAGATGATGAAACTCAACAACCAACACCAGAAGAGCATTATTTTTCAAGATCAAAAAATCAATGGTTAATGGTTTCTGATATGACTGACATGCATGTTAGAAGAGCATTTAAAAGACTTTTAAGAATGATTAGATTAAATCAATTAGTAGAAGTTGATGATGTTTCTAAAAATACAATTTATCAAGTTAAAATTTCAGAAGAATTAAATAAGATAAAGGCACATTGTGATGAAATAAAACGAGTTGTTGATGAATAAAAAAGAATGGAAAGAACATTGTGAGTGGCTTGATACATTTCGTGGAAAGATTGTTACAGACAATGAGGTTTACAAACACTATGGAGAAGAAATTAAAAAAAAGAAAAAGAAAAAAAAGAAAGATTAACGGCTATTATTATGATGGTCAAAAGTTAAAAGTTCTTTATGAAGAAAAAAGATAAGCAAAGATTTGAAAAATTAAAAAGAATTGGTTGCATAGCTTGTTCAAAGAAAGGAAGATTTACCGATCCTGTAATTCATCATATAAGAAAACATACAGGTTTGGCATTAAGACCAAGCCATGAAGACACTATCCCATTGTGTCCCAATCATCATAATATGGGAAAACAATCAGTTCATCTAAACAAGAAATTGTTTAATCATTTGTTCGGTACAGAAGATGAATTGTTAAAACTAACAAACATAAAAATACAAGAACTAGAAAAGGAGTTATTATTTTATGGAGGAAAAGAATAAATTTCACGCATTGCAATTATTTACTGATACATTTGCGGCAGAAACAGTACATTTAACAAATGAACAAGTAGGTATCTATATAAGATTGTTATGTTTTGCATGGACAAAAAATGCAAAACCATTTACAACTGAGTCAGCAAGAATAATTTGTCAATGTAGAAGTGCTGAATGTGAATATACAGTTGATGATATTTTAAGAGAATTTTTTATATTTGATAAAGAAAATTTTAGTTGGACACATAAAAGATTAGTTCAAGAACACGAATATTTAACATCAAAATACAAAAAAAAATCAAATGCTGGTAAAAAAGGTATGAAAATTCGTTACGGTTCTGTTAATAACAAAACTGTAACCCCTATACCTATACCTAATCCTATACCTAATAATAATATATATCACTCAACATTTGAGTTTCTTTGGAAATCTTTGGTTAAAAAAAGAGGTAGTAAATATAAGTCGTATCAATTATGGCAAAAATTAGAAACAGATATGCCTAGTGTTGAAGAAACTGCAAAAATCTACAATTTTCAAATAAAATCAATAGAAGATGACAAGTTCGTGCCACATTTTAGTACTTGGTTATCTCAAAGAAGATGGGAAATAGAAGATAAAGTTGAAATACCAGATTTAATTGAAAGATTGAAAAAACTAGGGTATTTACATAAAGGGTCAGAGGGTCAATACATGAAATTTACCAAAGATGGCAAAAATTATAAAATAGACAAATACGATGAACAACATCAAATAAATCTAGATCAATGATGGTAAAAAAAAAGTCAAAATATAGACATATTGTAATTAATAAAAAAAAGTATTATTTTTATCACATAGTATGGCTTGATATTTTGGGTGACTCTGGACACGCGTCTGCATCAGAGTTTGACAATATGAAACCAGCAGTTATGAATACATATGCATATATTTATAAAAAAACAAAAAAGGTTTTATTAACATTTTCAAGTTATGATGATGAAAACTTTAGTGATAGAAATGCTTTTCCTATTGGTGTTATTCAAGAAATTAAAAAAATAGAGATATGAAAGTTGAACAAATAGAAATTGAAAAAATAAAACCATACATATATAATCCCAGAAAAAATCTTAATTCTGACAAAATAGCAACATCAATCAAAAAATTTGGTTTTCAACAACCTATTGTAGTAGATCAAGAGTTTGTAATAGTCGTAGGTCATACTAGATATGAAGCGGCAAAGATTTTAAAATTAAAAAAAGTACCTGTTGTTGTTGCTGAATTAACAAAATCAAAAGCAAAAGCATATAGAATAGCTGATAATAAGTTAAATGAACATTCAGATTGGGATTATAACTTATTAAATACAGAATTTAAAGATTTATTGAATGATGATTACAATTTAGAAGATTTAGGGTTTTCTGAAAATGAAATAGAAAATATTACTAAATATATTGGCGATGACTCAAATTGGCTCAAAACTGATGAACATTGGAAAGATATGCCAGAATTTCAACATGGAAATGAAGCACCAATGAGAACAATACATGTTCATTTTAAAACACAAGAAGATATAGAAACATTTTTTAAATTAATTAAACAAGATTTTACAGATAAAACAAAATTTATTTGGTACCCACCAATAGAAAAAAATGTCTTAAAAGACAAGGGGTATGCCGAAGAATAAACCTCAATTTCCTCTGTATATCCCATCAAAAGGAAGAGCAGATACTAGATTAACTGCCAAAGCATTAGAAGAAATGGGTGTATTTTATACGATTGTTATTGAAGAACAAGAGTACGATGATTATGCAAAGGTTATTGATAAAGAAAAAATTTTAATTCTAGATAAAAAATATCAAGATGAATACGATACATGTGATGATCTTGGTAATACCAAATCAAAAGGACCAGGGGCGGCAAGAAACTTTATTTGGGATCATTCTATTAAAAAAGGCTACAAATGGCATTGGGTCATGGACGATAACATTAAGTTATTTAGAAGATGGAACCATAACAGAAGAATTAAATGCTATGATGGTACACCTTTTAAAGTTATGGAAGACTTTGTATTAAGATATAAAAATATTGCAATGGCGGGTCCGAATTATAGTTTTTTTGTAATAGATAAATGGGCATATCTTTATGGTCCCTTTACAGTTAATACTAGAATTTATAGTTGTAATTTAATAAGAAATGATGTTCCATTTAGATGGAGAGGTAGATATAACGAAGATACAGATTTATCACTTCAAATGTTAAAAGCTGGTTGGTGTACTGTTCAATTCAATGTATTTTTGCAAGAAAAAACCAACACACAAGTTCTTAAAGGTGGTAATACAGATGCTTTTTATTCAAAAGAGGGCACAATACCAAAATCTAAAATGCAAGTACAATTACACCCTGATGTTTCAAAATTAACATGGAGATATGGCAGATGGCATCATCATGTAAATTATAATAAATTTAAGCGAGAAAATAGACTTATTTTAAAAGATGATGTAAAAATAGAAGATAAAGTCAATAATTATGGTTTAAAATTAAAAAAGATAGAAAATGGCAAGACCAGTTAAAGTTGTAGATCAAGAAGCTATCAAAAAATTAGCTCAATTACATTGTACTTATGATGAAATTGCACAGTTTTTGGGTGTGTCAACAAAGACCTTACAACGTAATTATGTCCACCTTATAAAAAAGGGGAGAGAGATGGGCAAAATAAGTTTAAGAAGAGCACAATTTGAAAAGGCTATAGGTGGTAATGTAGCAATGCAGATATGGTTAGGTAAGCAACATCTTGACCAAAAAGATAAAATAGAACAAACAAGTTATAATGAGCCTTTACCATTAATCATTGAAGGAAAATCAGAAGATGGCAAGAATTAAATTTGTTCATTATGTACCAAGAGATAAACCACCAAAAAGACCTAGACGACATAAAAAAAAACTAAATAAAAGCGAAAAGAGATCATATAAGAAATATAACAGACAAGGAAGATAATATGGAAACAGATGAATGTAAAAAGTTAAAACAAGAAAAAGAAAAGATCAAAGAAGAACTTGATCAGGTTAAATTACAAAGAGATATTGCATTAAGAAAACAAAATAAATTACTTGATTTAGTTAAACAGTTAAGAAAAATAATTGAATCGTAATGAAAAGATCAATGTTTTACCCAAATGGAGAGTTTATTCCATATCAAATGCCTCAAGATTATAGACCATCAATAGGCAGAGGTAGTTGTGGTAATTGTGGTATGTTTTCTCAAAGGCATATGTTTTGTGGTATTTGGAGAACAAAAGGTGTTAGAGATACTTATGTCTGTAATAAATGGAGACAAAGACATTTTAAAAGATAATGGATATAATTGTTTTAAATGATCTAGGTTACCAATTAGTTCCTGTTACAAAACAAATGTTAGAACACATTAAAATATTGTCAGATGTAGATTGCTTTGATCTATGTGATATTTTTAGATTAGAATTTACACAATTTTCTGATAAAATAAATCATCATCTAATGAAAGATGGTACAGGTTATTTTTTTGGGTGTATTTGTAGGTAATATATGATAATAGCTTTTTTATGGCTAAATATCGTGGACGAACTGTAAAATTAAATAAACCTTTTAGAACACCAGGGCAAAGAAGAAAATTTGCTGTCTATGTAAAAAACAGATCCACAGGTAATATTAAAAAAGTTAGATTTGGTGATCCATCAATGAAGATTAAAAAGAATATTCCATCTAGGCAGAGATCATTTATGGCAAGACATGGTGCAATACTTAAAAAAGTAAAAGGTCAAAAATCTTTGGCACCTGTATTTTGGGCATTAAGAAGTTGGAGAAAAGGTTTTAATATATGATTAGATTTATAGATATATTAATTAAATATTTAGAAGAATTTAAAAAATTTTTAAAAAGAAGATCAATACCAAAAGGTATGTCTGCACAAGAATGGGCAAGAAAGAATAATAAAACATGATAGATAGAATTGCATTTTGGATATTTGGAAAACTAGATAATTTTAGTACGTTGATAGATAATTTATTGAAAACAAAACCAAAGAAGAAAAAGAAAAGTAAACCATCACCAGAAGATTTATTTAATGGGGAATAAAATGAAAATAAGTGAAAATACATCTGTTGCAATGCCAATTAAAAACATGGTAGGTATTATTATAGGTGTGGCTATGGGAATATTTGCCTACACAGAAATTACTGCTAGACTTACATCGTTAGAAACAAGTCGTGAACTTATGACAGCAGACCTATTAAAAAAATCAGAACAGACAACAACTGATAAAGAGCAATTTTTATTGTTAGAAGATTTGTACGAAACAGTAGAAAAGCATCAAGAATTATTAGATAAAAATATTCATACACAAGTAATGTTAGATCATATAGAGTCACAATTAGATAAAGCATTGGTTGATATAGAAGAATTAAAAGACAAAGTAAGAAAGAATGGTACACACTAATGGTTGAAACAGTAATAGCTTTATTGATGATAGTTAACAACGAAATAAAAGAGCATAGAATACAATCATCTATGTCAGAATGTTTAAAAGGTAAAAGAGTAGCATCAAGAAAAATTGACGACAATGTTGAATACCAATGTATTAAATCTAAAGCAGAACTAGAAGATAATATAGATGGTAGTAAATCAATTAAAAAATTAATTTTAGAATAACATGATTGACGAAGATAGGACATACGAAAACGAAGTGAGATTTATAAATGATAGATTGGGCATTATTGAAGATAGAAAAAATAACAAGGGCAATATTCCATTGGTCGTGGAGAGTCCAAACACAAAGAAGATGGAGAAAGAAAAAATAGATGAAATGGATACTGCTTTATCAAATATGTTCATTAGCAAATAGTTTTTGTTACCCACCACTTACAGACAGAGAGGCTTTAACTTATTCAGAATGTGTTGCAAAAGGTGCTCAAAAAACAATAGAATTAACAACTAAAGCACCTAAAGAATTTGACGAACAAAAATATATCGTTAAATATTGGTGTATCAGTGAAAATCAAATTAACAAAACCCCAACTTAATGTAAGTCAATCAGACAAAAGATTTAGAGTTTTAATTAGTGGTCGTAGATTTGGTAAAACATTTTTATGTATTACTGAAATGATGAAATATGCATCAAAAGTAAAACAAAATATATGGTATGTTGCACCTACATTTAAAATGGCAAGAGAGATTGTTTGGTCAAAATTAAAAGAGGTACTTCATCAATTTAATTGGATAGAAACAATAAACGAATCTAATTTACAAATTATTGTTAAAAAGACAGGTAGTAAAATATCTTTAAAAGGTTGTGAAAATTATGACTCATTAAGAGGTAGTGGTTTAGATTTTTTAATATTAGATGAATTTGCAGATATAGACGAGAAAGCATGGACAGAGGTATTAAGGGCATCTGTTTCTGATACAGAGGGTGATGTTCTTATGTGTGGTTCGCCTAAAGGTTTTGGTAATTGGGCATATCGTATGTATTTAAAAGGTCAAGAAGATAAAGAATGGGATAGTTTTCAATATACAACTTTACAAGGTGGTATGGTTTCAAAAGAAGAAATAGAACAAGCAAAACAAGATATTGATATAAGAACATTTAGACAAGAATTTGAGGGGACTTTTGAGAACTATGCTGGTGCAGTTTATTATAATTTTCATGCGATAGAGAATGTAAAAGAAAAAAAGATTGATTGGGATAAACCTTTACACATTGGTTTAGACTTTAACGTAGATCCCATGTCTGCATCTGTTGCACAAATTGACAGAGAGATAATACATTTTGTTGATGAAATAGTTATTTATTCAAGTAATACAGACGAAATGGTAGATGAAATTAGAAATAGGTATGGATCAAAAATAAAAATATTTGTATATCCTGATCCAGCGGCAAGACAAAGAAAGACATCTGCTGGTGGTAGAACTGATTTAACTATCTTACAAAATGCTGGATTTAATGTTAAATGTAAATTAAAACATAGTCCTGTAAGAGATAGAATAAATGCAGTGAACTCAAGATTGAAGTCTGCAAATGGTAAAAGATATATTTTTGTTTCTCCATCTTGCAAAACTATGATAAAAGGTTTACAAAGACAAATATACAAGGAAAATACAAACATTCCTGATAAGGAAGAAGGCTTTGACCATATGAACGACAGTATCGGATATTTAATAGAAATAGTTAAACCTTTAATAGCACAATCAAGACCTTACAAACCAATTAGATGGACACATAAATAATGGCATACGGTAGAGACGATATATTAGATACACACAAAGACTACAAAGAAAATATAAGTCTATGGGAATATTATATTAGATCAGCAAATGGTGGATACGATTATATGGTTGGTCAATATTTGAACAGATATAATTTAGAACTTGATAACGAATTTAATCAAAGACTTGCAAATACCCCTTGTGATAATCATTGTAAAAATATCATACAAATTTATTCTTCTTTTCTATTTAGGGTAAAACCATCAAGAGATTTTGGAGATATGTCTGATGAACCTAGTTTAGAATCATTCTTAAAAGATACAGACCTTGATGGAAATAGTTTTGATTCAGTAATAAAACAAGCACAGAATTATGCATCTATCTATGGTCATTGTTTTATGATTTTAGATAAACCAAAAATTCAAACAAATACAAGAGCAGAAGAATTACAACAAGACATAAGACCTTATCTATCAATAGTTACACCAGAAAATGTTTTAGATTGGAATTTCAAAAGAGAAATAAATGGAAAATATACTTTAGATTACTTAAAAATTAGAGAAGAAGTAGATCGTAATGGTGGAACTTATATGAGGCTTTGGTATCTTGATAGAGTAGATACTGTTTACATGAAAGACGATAGAACAGAGCCTACTGTGATAGATACTGCCGATAATCTGATTGGCAAAATACCAGCAGTTATTTTATACAATGCAAAATCACACAAGAGAGGCATTGGTCAGTCAGACCTTGTAGATATAGCAGACTTACAGAAATCAATTTATAATGAATTATCTGAAATAGAACAATTAATTAGATTAACAAATCACCCATCATTAGTAAAAACACCAAGTGTAAATGCAAGTGCAGGTGCTGGTGCAGTTATTGAAATGCCAGAAGAAATGGAACCAAATTTAAAACCATATTTGTTGCAACCATCAGGTCAAAATTTACAAGCAATCATGGGATCAATAGATGCAAAAGTAAATGCAATAAATAGAATTGCACATACAGGTGCAGTAAGAACTACAAAACAACAAGTTTCATCTGGAATAGCACTTCAAACAGAATTTGAAATGTTAAATGCAAGATTATCAGAAAAAGCAGATAATTTAGAAATTGCAGAAGAACAATTATTTAGATTATATGCAATGTTTCAAGATGTACAATTTGATGGAGAAATAAGTTACCCAGACTCATTTAACATTAGAGATTATGCAGCTGATTTAGTTTATTTTCAACAAGCAAAAGCAATGAACTTGGGATCACCTACTTTTGCTAAAGAAGTAGATAAAGAAATTGCAAGGGCAGTTGTAGATGATAATAATAAATTAAATATTATATTTGATGAAATAGAACAACAAAAAGAATTAGGTCAATTTACACAAGATGAAGCAGAAGAGCCAGATCAAGAGGTAGAGGAAGAAGAAGTTTAATGAATGGCAGATGTAGTAGAAAACTTTGCTAACTATCGTATTCGTGCTATTGAAGTAGCAGAAGCAGAATATTACGAACAATTAATCACAACATTAGACAAAATAGAAAGAGAAGTTGTTAGTCTTGTTAATAAAAATATTCCATTAGACAATGAAGGTAAATTATTTCAATTAAGATCAGCAATAGCAGTTCAGCCTTTAATTAGACAGGTTTTAGAAAAAGAATATTTGGCATGGTCAGATACTGTTGTCAGACAAGGTTATAATAAACAAGCAAAAAGAATTGAAAAAGCATTTAAAACAATTGGTAACATACCAACAGAATTTCAACAATTAACTGAATCAGATTTAATATTAATACAAAATTTAAAAAGACAATCATTTACACAATTCAAAGATATATCAAATACATTTACAAGAAATCTATCACAAAAGGTATATCAATATACATTGATTAATGCTGATCCTGTTGATTTAGAAAAAGAATTAAGACAAACAATCAATGGTATTTATGCCAGTGCAGATGACAAAGAAATCAACAAATTGGTTAAATCAATAAAAGAAGATGACATAAGATATAGAAAACTAGATAAACGAACTGTAACAGGAAAAGCATTAAGGCAAAAATTAGACAAAAATATAGCCATTTTACAATCAAAATTTGCATCTGATAGAACAGGCGAAAACATGAAAAGATATGCTGGACAACTCTTAAATGATTCGTTAAGACAATTTGATGCGCAGTTAAATTTAGCAAAAAGTAAAGATGCTGGTTTAACTTTCGTTAAATATTTTGGTAGTATAATACCGACTACCAGAAGACATTGTGCACTTGTAAGGTCAGGCAGTTATGACAAAAGAGCAAGTGGACTGTTTACGATTGATGAGGTACGAAAATTATGGAGATCAAGAAGTTGGTCAGGCAAACAATCTGGCGATCCCTTGATAGTTCGTGGTGGGTATAACTGTCGTCATCAATGGAGCTATGTCAACCCAGATTGGTATGACAAAGCGGGCAATTTAATAATTGAATAGGAGTAAAATGTCAGAAGAAAAAAAGGTTGTTGAACCTCAAAATCAAACAGAAGAAAAAACAAATGAAACTGTTGTAGAGAAAGCAAAAGAAATAACTTTTACACAACAGCAATTAGATAACATAATCAAACAAAGACTTGATGCAGAAAAGGCTAAACATCAAAGACAAGTAGATGAAGCAAAAAAACAAGAAGAAGAACTTTTAAAACAAAAAGAAGTTCAAGATGCAAAAACAAAAGCAGACCTTGAGAAATTGATGCAAAGTAGAATTGCAGAAAAAGATCAAGAGATTATAAAATACAAAAGTGAAATAAAAAAAGAAAGAATAGACAATAGTATTTTATCTGTTGCATCACAAAATAAAGCTATTTCTCCATCACAAGTAGTTTCTCTAATGAAAGATAAAGTTAGATTAACAGACGATAATAGAGTTGAAGTACTTGATAATAATTCTAATGTACGTTATAACTCAAAAGGAGAACTATTAACGATTGAAGAATCAGTTAAAGAGTTCCTAGATGCGAACCCACATTTCCGTCAAGGGTCTTTGTCTGGATCAGGAAGCCAGAGCGCTATCGCAGGTAAAACTGTAAAACCTTTTAACATTCAGGATTTAGACATGAGCAATCCAGAAGATCGTAAGCGATATGCTGAATATCGTAAAGTTAGAGACTCTGGACCTGTTCAAATTAACTTAAACAATAAATAATAAAGGACAAATAAAATGTCAGGAGAAACAACAAGTTCTACACTATCGGAACTATACACAGAGATAGTAGCAGAGGCATTGTTCGTAGCAAGTGAAAGATCAATTATGAGACCACTTGTAAGAAACTATGCTGTAACTGGTGGTGGAAAAAGCGTTGAGGTGCCGATATATTCCGCAGTAAGTGCAAGTGCGGTATCAGAAGCATCTGATCTTTCCAACACAGCAATAGACCCAACATCAAAAACAATTACTTGTTCAGAGCATGGAATTATGACTACTCTAACAGACCTAGGAAGAAATGCGGCACCAAGAAATGTTGCGGCAGATATAGGTAGATTGTTTGGTGAAGCAATTGCAAAGAAAATAGACAAAGATTTAACTGCTTTATTTGGTGGTTTTTCAACTACAGTTGGATCAGCATCAACAGCAATGTCTGCAAGTTTAATTTTCCAAGCAGTAGCTAAATTAAGAGCGGCTGGTGTACCTGGAGAAAATCTTTCTGCAGTAATCCACCCTCAAGTAGCATTTGACTTGAAATCAGGTCTTACAAATACATTTGCTAACCCTAATCCAGGAGTTGGTAATGAAGCATTAAGAACTGGTCTAGTAGGTCAGATTGCTGGAGTAAATATATTTGAAACTTCAAATATGACAGACTCATCAAGTAATGACCCTGGAACAACAGGGGACTACAAAGGTGCAGTATTCCATTCAGATGCTTTAGGTCTAGCAATGATGCAAGACTTGAAAATTGAAACTCAAAGAGATGCGAGTTTAAGAGCAGATGAAATTGTAGCAACAGCAGTTTATGGAGTTGGCGAATTAGATGACTCTAAAGGTTGTGAAGTCGAGTCAGACTCATCAATCCAATAATAATTGGATACTTTGTAAGGGTGGGAGACTGCCCTTACATTTTACAAGGAGAAAATTATGGATATACAATTAACGAATGGCAGAAAAATAATTACCAAAGATAAAAAATATTATGAAGCAAATATAAATCATTTTAAAAGAAATGGTTTTGTTCCTGTTGATGAAGTAAAAAAAGAAATAAAAAAAGCGACAGTCAAAGATATTTCTGATAAAGTAGTTAAATTAAAACCAAGAAAGAAAAAAAATGTTAAAAAGACTAAAAAAAAGAATTAAAAGAATTATCAACTGGATAATGGGTATTAGATAATGGCTAATTATACAGGTGCAAATGTAATTGTTGCTGGAGATGTAACTAAATATCAACCAGATGCTTTTAATTTTGGTATTGCGTCTGGAGATACAGAGGCAGTTAATTTTTTTGCACAAACAACAAATGATATTTTAAGAAATTTAAGAGTAGAATGGTGGCCTGTTTATAAAACAAATATCTTCACTGATATAACAGTTTTAAATACTGCTGAAATGGTTGATACAAAAGTAAATTTAGATCAATTTGAAAGAGCAGGTGTTTATTTATTTATTGGTAGATTTTTAGCACCAGCATTATCAAAATTTAGACCAGAGGCTGATAAAGATAGATTTGAAAGAATGGGAGAATATTATATGTCAGAATATAACAAAGAATGGCAATCAATATTAGAAGATGGTGTTGAATATGATGTAGATGCATCAGGTACAATAGTTGCAAATGAAAGAGAACCACTACACGGATTT
>Ga0209645_1000205_pt1 | contig 31810 bp, 53 predicted proteins | sample ETNvirenome_6_30_FD_184070 | JGI IMG/M metagenome (GOLD analysis project Ga0209645, IMG submission 184070) | Marine viral communities from the Pacific Ocean - ETNP_6_30 (SPAdes) (version 2) | ecosystem: Environmental > Aquatic > Marine > Oceanic | place: Pacific Ocean | collected 2013-06-19
CGCGAACCTGATAGAGACACGCGTTCCAGAAGAACCTGAGAATCAACGACTTACGCATATATAAAAACTATAGACAATTTGGCTAGGTTTTCTTTATGTATTCACATTGTAAACAATGTCAACGCAACTCATTTAATATTAACGATTATTAACGATTGGAAAAATTGACATATCCAAGATTTCATCGAAAATCGCAAACCTACCCTCCTACGAATGAAAGCCTTAATTGACAGCTCAATATGGACTGATCCAGCCGTTGAGTCTTTAGACGCTCAAGAAAAATTAATTTTATTCTGGCTACTAACGAACCCGAGCCGCGACAATGCAGGGGTGACTCGTTGCGGGTTTCGTCGTCTGAGCTTTGAGACTGGGATCCCTGAGGAAGAGATTGGTGCTTGTCTTGATCGAGCGATGGAAGCTGGACGCTTTGAGAAGCATGGCGACCGCGTGGTATGTTTAAATTGGATAGCAAAGCAAGTTGGGCGTGGCAATTCATTGGTGAGGAATAATATCTTTAAACAGATAGACCGATTAATGGATACTTATCCGAACTCGCTCAAGCAAGCTTTGTGCCGGCGGTACCCTGAACTAATCAAAGAAGAAGAAGAAGAAACAGAAGCCCCTCCAAAGCCCCTTTCAAGGGGTTTAGAAGGGGGCAGGAAAGGAAAGGAAAGGAAAGGGAAGGGAAAAGATAATAAGAACGAAGCCCACACGATTGAGTCCTTTTGCCAGTCAGTTGCTCAACTATACGGAACAACATTGCACAAAATCACACCAGAGGCCAAGCGGGCTGTATTCAATCAATGCCCGACCGAGGATGAAATGCAAAGCGTCTTAAGATTTATTGAGCAACATAGGGCAGGGAAGTTCGGGAAAGATGCTCCAGCAATATCAACGACTGCAAACAGAGCCTTGGTCAATATTGCCGATTTAATTGATAGAGCGTTGGCAAATGTTCAGATTAAACAAGAAAAGGCAAAGAGCTTAAAGCCTAAGCCCTTGCCTCAGATCGAAGACAATCCCCCGACAAAGGAAGAAATGAAACAGGCAAGAAAAGAATTTGCCGCACTCAAAAACAAAATAAAAAACAGAGAATGACAAAAGAACAAAAAGAATATGGCTTTTTCCAATCAGCACGACACGAGCGGAACTCGGTCAATCTGTTGCAGAAAATGGCTAAACATTACGGACTGATGGGAGAGAAACCGCATCACAAACAGCCAAGTGCCACTGCGTTAATTCGCGCCCTAATTGACGGCGACTTGGACTTGATAGACGACAATGGAAGGAGGTTTTGGAACGATGACAGACAATCCTGACGACACCATGGAGATGTTTCCTGAGTTAGTGCATAACTGGGAAGACCACTGGAAAGATATGCCCGAGTTCTTACCAAAGCCATATAAAGCCATCGCGTCCGTGACGATTCATTTTGAGACAGTCGAAGCAATGGAAGCGTTTGGCGAATTGATAGGTCGGAGAATTACTCACGACACAAAAGGGGTTTATTACCCAGTGAAAGAGAAAACTACCTACATATGTGAATGATGAACAAATATCCAATTTACATACCTTCAAAGTCCAGATATTTCCAATGCTCAATCAGCAAATTACTGGAACAATCTGGGTTAAGTTATTCAATCGTGGTAGAGCCACAAGACTATGGCAAATATTGTGAAATCTATAATCCAAATAATGTTCTGCAAATGGACAAAAACGACCAAGGGATTGCATATGCTAGGACTTGGATTAAAAAACATTCCATTAAAAATAATGAAAAGAAGCATTGGCAAATGGATGACAATATCCGATCCTTTAAAAGATGGAACAAACACGAAAGACAAGAAACATCCGCAAGAGTTGCCATTTGTTCTGTTGAGAGATTCTCCGGTCGGTTTAAAAATTGTGGCATTGTCGGGCTTCGTTCTTCTGTTTGGGGCTTTCAAAAAGAGGCTCCCTACAAAATAAATAAAATGGTCTATTGTTGCACCCTTGATGATAACAGTATGGACATATATTGGAGGGTTAAGGGGTTAGGCTCGGATACGGACTATTCCATCCAAGTGTGTGAGACAAGAAAATGGTGCACCGTCTTAATGCATAAATACCAAATTGATAAGCCGGCAATGGGTAAGCAAAAAGGCGGGAATGAGCTTGATTATGCCGACAATGGAATTGAAAAGCGGATCGCATCATTACAAAGCATATGGGGAAAGGAAATGATTAAGCGAACAATCAGAAATGGAAAGCCAATGCTTAACTGCAATCACATTTGGAGAACATACAAGCACTCTTTAATCCCTATTAATCAACAATCCACAAATTTAGTTTTGGCATAAAATGAACCCAGAATTTCCAGTTTATATAATCAGCAAAGGCAGAGCGGACACGCGATACACGTCCAAAGCTCTAGAAGATATTGGAGTCCCTTATCGTATCGTTATTGAGCCGCAAGAGTTCGACGAATACTCGGCAGTTATTGATAAAGAAAAGATTCTCCAGCTTCCGTTCAGTAATCTTGGTCAGGGTTCAATACCTGCCCGGAATTGGTGCTGGGAACATTCGATAAGCGAGGGGCACGAATGGCATTGGATATTGGATGACAACATTAAGTCCTTTCTCCGTTTTACAAATGACCAACGCTACACCGTCACAAATGGCACCATATTTAAATGTGCGGAAGATTTTGTACAACGATACGAAAACATTGCCTTGTCCGGTTTCCAATATCGTTTCTTTTGTGGTGGAGCAACTCAGCCCTACAAACTGAATACGAGGATTTATTCTTGCTTGTTGATTAACAACAGCACACCCCACCGATGGCGTGGTCGTTACAATGAAGATACCGACTTATCGTTAAGAGTCTTAAAGGACGGATATTGCACCGTGTTATTTTATGCGTTCCTTTGTTCAAAAATGGAAACGATGACATGCAAAGGCGGCAACACGGAAGAATTATATGCGGAAGATATTGACGGAAGACTAAAAATGGCTGAGAGTCTGCAAGCACAACATCCGGACGTGGCTACAGTCGTTTGGAAATGGGATCGCTGGCATCATGAGGTAGACTACCGACCTTTCAAAAAGAATAAATTAATAATGAAGCAAGGATTGAGGATTCCCAATCGCGTCAATAATTACGGAATGTTTCTTAAAGAACTAACCAACCAAAAAAAAGAAAATGAAAAATAAACTACAACAACTCCGCACTGAATCCCGTTATTGGGAAAAGCTGGCAACTAAATGTTCCATTCTTATGCCATGTTCATTAGCAGTAACAGCACTTGCCAATGTTGCTTTTGCGTTCAGCTATACAATTGGGCAAAATACATTTGTTCCAGTTCTGATAAGCATTATGGGATTACTTTGTGCGATTCTTGCCGAGATTGTCACCCAAGGATATTGGAAGAATTTTGCAGATGCCGAGAATAGGTATCGGCAACAAATAAAACAAAAACTGGAGGAATAAAAAAATGCCATCAAGAAAAATATATGACGTGGTCGCCACAATTGGCGAATATAAAACCGGAGACGGCGAGATAAAAAAACGATACTTAAAATGTGGAGCGATGTTTGAAAATGACGAGGGCAACAAATCAATCAAGATTGATGGACTGCCGGCAGGTTCAGACTGGAATGGCTGGTTGTCATTGTATGAGCCGAGAGAGTTTAACGCACCCACAAACAGTCCTCCGCAAATAACAGGACGGAAGGACGATGATGTTCCATTTTAATTGAACCAAAAAAAGAAATGAGCAAAGAAGAAAAAAAACAAGAAAAAGAGGGCTTCAAGTTCTCGTTGGCTTATCCTTCAAAATACTTAAGGGAGCCCGATTTAAATGGCAAGAGTGTCACGCTAACAGTCAAAGGTTGGCGATATACTGAGAAGAAGGACGTTGGTGATGACGGTCGACAAATGAAGGGAATTTGCCTTTCGTTTGAAGAAACGCCAAAGGAGTACATTGCCGGCGTTACCGTGTTCAGACAATTGCAGAGCGTTCTAGGATTTGATCCTGAAACTTGGAGCGGTAACTCTGTCACGTTCTTTCCAACAACTTGTCGCTTCGGCAAAGACCCAGCCCACCCTTGCATTAGGGTTCGTGTTTAACATAAAAAAAAATGAAATTCATAGATTATACAAAAGCCGAGGGGGTTAATTGTTCCAGCTTTGGAGGGATTGATCCAGACCGTGATGGATGTCCATTAATTTGGAGAGCAAACGAACTTGGAGAGGGAGAGCCTAGAAAAGATTCTCCAGCTTTAGGATTCGGAAGAGCTTTCCATTCCGCTGTATTAACTCCGGACGAGTTTGTGGACGAGTTTGTCGCATTAGATGAAGGCGTCCAACACAAGCTATATACGGACGCACTAGAAAGCGGTTCGAAAGCTAAGAAGTTTTCCCGCTCGTTGTCTACATATAAAGATTGGATGGCTGAACAAAAGCAACTTGGTCGGACTGTTCTTGATCTAGATTCTCTAGAAAGAATAGAAGACATGAAGGACGCTTTGATGAGAAACAAACAAATGGCAGATTATTTAAATGATCCCAGCCTCCAAACGGAACTAAGTTTGTTCGCATCGTTAACAGACCACAGGGGCAACCATGTTGCTTGTAAGGGACGACTGGACGCATTATTGCCGGGTGGTGCTTGCGTTGATCTGAAAACCGTGGCAAGTGCTTCTCCTATTTATTTGGGGAACTTCGTGCCGCGTTTCAAGAATCACATCCAAGCGGCGTTCTATCTTGATCTGTTAGAAGCAAACGGGCATGAAGTCGACCATTTTGCCTTTGCTTTTATCGACAAGAGAAAGCCGCATCCGGTAACGCTTTGGAAAGTGCCGGACGTTATGATTGATCTAGGTCGGCAAGAATATAAAACCTTCCTCGGTTGGATATTTGACGGACGTAAAACAGGCAAATGGCCGGGGCACTCTCCAATGATTGAGTTTCCGGCATGGTTTGAAAAGATGCTGGAGGAAGTATGAGTCCGAGTGAACATATATCCAACACCGATTATCATAATTCGTTGAAAAAGGAAATGAGTAAACAGAAGATAAAAAACGGGATTAGCGACATGCAGGAGGCGAGTTGTGAAGGAGCGTCTACCTTTTACGGCGCAGGTGGTCGCGTCTTGCTTAAAAAAATGGCGGCATATTTTGAATGTTACGGGGCTGGAAGACACTCTGGAGACATTACTGCCGCTGGATTTGTTCATCGTTTGCTGGACGGTGAGTTGGATATTGTGAGAGTGAGCGATGGGAAGGGCTTTTGGCACGAGGAGGGATATGATGCTCGAACTGAAGAGAATTAAAAAAGACGTGACTGGGAGACTAGAGTCGGAAGAGAACTCCGAACTTGGTGGAGATTTTTGTTCATTTTTCTCCACCGGTAGTGAACACTCCCAGCCGCGTCCAAAACCTTTGCAGGGACTAGAGTCGGAAGAGAACTCCGAACAGCGGTTTATTTGTTGGCCAGTTCATTGAACACCCTGCATCCTAAAAAAAAATGAAACCTTACAAAATAGAACTAGACGAAAAAGAAATCCAGCTTGCTAAAAAACAAGCTTTGGCAACTGCAAGCGATTCAAGACAACGCGGATTGATTGATCGTAAATTTGCCCGCGAAACAGGAGCAGAGATTGACGAGCTTGGCGCAGGTGGTGAAATTGCGTTTTGTAAATTCTTCCGAATTCCATACACCGATCTGCGATTTGGATCATGCAGGGGTTGGGATGTTAATCTCCCTGGCATTGGAACTTTTGACGTGAAGACGACAAAGAAGCCGGGGAATAATATATCTATAGCGGCACGATGTGAACACAAAAAGGACAGGGCGGATTGGATCGCAGGAATGGCAAGAGAAGGCAAAAGCTGGACATTTTATTATTACGGCATGCTGGAAAGCCAGCATTGTTTTTCCGATAAGTATACGAAGGAGGGCAGATTTGGTGAGTCTTTTTTTTCTGTTCCTGTTTCTGAGCTTTTTTTAGTGTGAAGAAAAAACTGGAGATCGGTTGCTTTTGGTGCGACATGACAAACAAAAAAGATCCTCCAATCTATTGGATGAATGTGGTGAGCGTTGATGATTATGGACGTTTTGAACCAGTTACTTCTGTGGAATTAAGTCTTGAAGTGTTCCAGCTTTTTCACAATGATGGAAAGGCTTTGCGGTCATGCTTGACCAAGATCAGCAAAATAAACGACATTAAACCAATCACCAATTATCAAAATATAAAATGACCAATCACGCCCTCAGATTTAAAACCGACATAGATGCCGCTTTTGCCTTAGCCTATCATTCCCTTGGGGCAAGCAAACAGCTATTCCAAAAACGTCATAAAAGATTCGTTCAGTATTACGGCAAAGAACTCGACTCGGTAATGAACACTTGCAACAGAAGAGAACTGGACACGACCGCGCGGGATCATTATGCGGGCGCCCTTGATTGTGGTCGTCGTCACATATTCGAACTTGCCAAAAAATGGGTGCAAGGTGCTGAGGCTTCACACAAAGAATTGGACGACATTATCGAAGGTCTCTGGGAATAAGCTTGGAAAGCTTGTAGGTATAAGGGAAAAAGAATCTGAAAAAAAAAGCATTGTTTCGCTTGATTCATCCTATATATGTGATCTATTATCACTATCAACAACAACAAATCTTAAATCTAAAAATGAAAATAAAAACCAACACCAACAGCCACCTTGAAGGTCGTTTTTCTAACCCAAGCAATCTTAACCCTAATAAAGGTAAAGTTTTTGCACATGTTGTCAGAATTCATCCTGACGGTTCTGAATCTTTTTGCCCAAGCTTTAAGGCTAAATATTACGCGAATAGGAAAAATGCAGAGAAGGCAGTAAACCAGTATCTGAAAAAAGAACAAGAAGTCATTAAAAGAAACGCATTTCGAAACTCATCGGCAACTGAATTTTTCCAAGCTCAAGGTTTAAATCTGATTAGCACCAAATACTGAATCGAAACGCCTCGGGTTCGATCCCCGACGCACTAGAAAACAAAAACAAAAAAAGAAAAATGAAATTAAAAGACATATACAATCTAACCGAAAAAGAGAGCCAGCTTTTTCAATCAATACTAACTGGCATGGATTACCCTGGCATGGGATGGCTTCACGCATTAGCGGAAGAATCTTTATCAACCAACGCTGTTCTTGGAAGCTTAATTAAAAAGGGGCTAGTTACTAGCCAACGCGAAAAAGAGCCGGGTTTACCGGAAGTTTTTTGGATTGAACTGACTACAGAAGGAAAAGAATTCCTTAATTCTTAATTAAATCCCGCAGGGTTCTATCCCCTGCATAACTCAAACAAAAAAAGAAAAATGAAAAACACTGCACAAAACGCCACTTACACTTATAAAGCGGTAAAAGAATTTATTGAGCATATTACAGAAGTTGATGCCGATGGGATTTTTGATTTTGCAATCACGCATCTCCAATGGGATGACAACGGCAACCTTTGGTTTCATATCAGAGGTCAAAGTAACTCGGATGGGTCCGTATATAATGACGCCAATCTTTATCAAGCCAAGCCTTCAGGGGTTATTAATTCTTACGAGCCGAAAGATGATAGTTATTGGAACACTGATTGGGCTTGTGACCCTATTGACTTTTTGGAAAATGCCAAGCTTAGAAACCGTTACTTCGAGAAATCAAAGCCATGCGCCCGGTTCAATAAAGAATGTGGGGAATTGACCAGCCGCTACATTGATCCGCTTTGGGGCAAGCCTGTTAGCTTCAGAAACATTTGGGACAAAAACGAGGACAACCCGTTTCTCTGCACCATAGCAGGGGACATTGGACAATATTGCGAATAATCAAAACGCCTCGGGTTCGATCCCCGGCGCACTAGAAAACAAAACCGAAAAAAGAAAAATGAGCATAAACAAAAAAATCCTATATAAGATAGCCGAGGAAACAGAATACTTTTATGATCGGTGGCAAGATGAACAAGGACTTGAAGATTTTTCCGATTACGTCAAAAGCATGGAAAAAATAATCAACGCGAAAGAACAAGAGTTCTTGGGACTTACTCAAAATCCTTTTAAGGTTTCTTACATTGATTCAAAAACGCAAAAAACGGTTGTTTTAAAACCGGACGCAACTGGAATCAGCGTTATTGTGAAATAGAAAAAACAAAAAAAGAATCTGAAAAAAAAGCATTGTTTTAGTTGATTAGTTCCATATATGTGATTTAATATCACTATCAACGGGAGCAATCCCAAAACTAAAAACAAAAAAAGAAAATGACAACACTTAAAAAAATCAACGACGAATTGGCAAACGCAGGACTGGAATTAATTAAATGGGATAATTATTTTACTTTCCAAATTTTGGATATTGATCTAGTTCCACTACCCAGCTTTGTCAAAACTGCCGGACATTTGGGCAACGGAGATCAATTGTTGGATTCTATTGCAGTCTGTAAGCTCAACCACTTGAGCTTTGAGAAATGGATAGGAGAGGCAATTATTTACCTACAAAGATTTTTGGAAAGATATGATTGGGCGCATCCTAAAGGCGACTATCACCCAGAGGAATTCGATTCATGGATGGATAATATTGATCGGTCTTTTGAATTAAATAACTCTAAATAATAAGAACATCTGGATGTTTAATCCCTTGTAGGTATAAAGAAAAAAGAATCTGAAAAAAAAGCATTGTTTCACTTGATTCATCCTATAAATGTGATCTATTATCACTATCAACGGGAGCGATCCCAAAACTAAAAACAAAAAAAGAAAAATGCAATATTCAAGAAAAACAAAAAAACCAACACCGGGACACTCTGGCAACCGAAAAAACGTTATTGTGGAATGGCGTTACAGTGAAGCCGAGATTGCTGAACGGAAAGCTGATGGAATAGACTCCAATCTCGATTGGCAACCGGTTTCCGGTGTGCGATTAACTCAAAAACAGGCAACCTATTGCCGCCTTAAGTTTGAGAAATTAGGATTTTTAACAAGGGAAAGGAATATATAAACAATACCCCGCCGGGTTCGATCCCCGGCACAACCAAAAAAAGAACAAGAAAGGAACCAAGTAAAATGGGAGCAAGAAGTGAAGAAAGAGAAAGGATCGGTTGGGCAATCACGGATTCATGGAGAGATGATGCGACTTACGAAAAAGTCCGCGGAAGACTTCGCCAAAATTTAATCATAGACACCCCGTGGATGAACGCCGGAGGACGGTGGATGACTCAGGTTGATCCTTGGTCTGAGAAAAGGGTGGAGGATATGGCTAACCTCATCTGGAAATACGCCCCGCTCAAATCCGCTCTGCATCAGACTTTTCTCAATGTCATGGAAGCCGAGTGGGTTCTTGGGGAAGCAAGAGAGGCAGGGTTTCCGATTGAGGACGGAGAACCATTTGAGCGATACAAGGGCTGGATTAATGAACTTGAGGAGGCTCTTGAGAAGGTAAAAAAGGAGCCGGGTAAAGACCCGCATGAGACTCTGGGAATGTTAACTAAAAACAAAAAAGAAGAATCCGTATTTTAATCACCCGCCGGGTTCCATCCCCGGCACAATAGAAACAATCAAATGCTCAAAATTGTAAACATAAAACACGAATCCCCAAGGGCGGAGAAAAGCTACAATCAGAGGTCTGGAACCTACGGAACTGAGACGCATCCTTTGCGGCGAATAGTCGATGCGGATGGAAACATCGTAGGAAAGATGCGAAAGCAACGCCGACAAGCAACTCGACCCGATGGTAACATTGACAGGTATAGCCCTAAAAAATGGGTTTGGATAATAGACCTTACATCTCGGATTAGTGGGTTTGGCCAAAGAGGAAATAGCAAGATCCATCTAAACTTGTTCGACTCAAAAAAACTTTCGGGAATGATTAACTACAGAGACGCTTGGCAGAAAGAAGTAAAGGGCTTGAGGGAAGCGAAGGAAATTCTTGCGGGTCTCTCAATAACCGATCACATCCCTATTAAAGAATGGGTCGAGAAGCAGAGGAACTTACGGAAAGAGTTACAAAAAAAAGATAAGTGAATAATCACTCCGCTGGGTTCAATCCCCGGCACAACCTACAAAAAAAATGCAAACCATAAAAACAAAATATCACGGTCCCACAAATCATAGGGGAGCCCGAATCTCAGCGAAGCAAGCAAGCCACAAAAATGGCAAGCGAATCTTTGTTCCGTATTGTTACGCATCAAATCCAGTTGAAAATCATAAGCGAGCCGCTGGACGATTGCGCAACATGCTAAACTGGAATCATACCCCAATGATTCCCGGAGATACGAACGATGGAATGATTTGGGTGTTTTCGCCTAGATACAATCCCGAAAGAATCGGGACACATGCTCAACCGGATCCAAAAGTTGAAGCACTCAAAGACGAAATAAAAACATTGTCGGCGATGTTGCTTGATGCAGTCGGCGAAAAGAACTTGGAAGCGTTTATCTACAACTGGAGCAAGAATAATGGTTGAAGTAATTATTGGAGGAGTTGTTTGGCCTTTCTTGCTGATTGTTGCCTATGCTGTTTTTGCAATTCAAACAAAACCAAAAAAAGATGACACCGAAGAAATATAAAACAATAAGAGAACAGATAGGAAGTCAATCAATGGTAGCTTCCAAACTGCAAACAGCCCGCGAAACAATCGCAAGAAGAGAAATAGGAGCCCAGCGAATCACCAAAGAAGCGGAGCTGGCTCTGTTGCAACTCTTAAAAAACAATTAACGACTGAACACCCATTGGCAAAAAGCGGGGTTCTGGAGCATTACGCACCGGAGCCCCGTTGTCATTCTCGAAATATAATCTTCTTCAGGCGGTGCAGGCTCGCTTGGAGAAAACCCAACGAGATTGGCAATGGCGTGTTGCACCTCATGGAGGCAAGTGTCGCGTATTGAGTCGCCACCCTGTCTCTCGTTGATTACAAGGACTTGATGCGTTGTCTCACACCTGCCAAGCTCCTCGTCGCTTAGATCGCGACTGTGTGCGATTCTGAAGCGATGCCCCAAAATGTCCACAAACTCAACCGGACAACGATCCCGCTCCTTAGTTTTCTTCCCAGTCTTCATTTATTGAATAATAACAGACCGATCCAATCTTGACCCGCTCAATCTTGCCCTGCTTTGCAAGCTTTCTGAAATATTCGCTCACCGTCTTTTGGTTTGTGTTTGTCTTTTCCGCGTATTCGCTCGCCGTGATTGTTCCCGGTGGTCGCTTTAGCTCTTTTGGAGCGTTGAGCAATTCTTGGAATTTTTCAGCAAGTGCGCCTATCGGATCACTTTCGTCGGGTCTAGCCATTTTCCCTCTTTTGTTTTTTTGATGTTCCATAAAATCCAGTCTCCGGTTTTGTCGCAAGCAACGCCATAGGCGAATCCCACTTGGTGCTTGAGTCGTCGCCTATGCGTCCGATTGTATTCTTGCTGTATACTTCCAATTCCGCATCCGACAACATAACTTTCCGATTGAGACAGATTATCCAATTGATGATAATCAAACGAATGGACATGTCCTGTGATTGTGCTTCCAAAGTGCTGGCAATTTACCTTTGCAGGATACATTGACGAAACGTATCCATGCCCTATCAATCTCCCAGGGGCAAACTCAAACCAACCTTTCTCCACATCATATTCCAGAGTCGTGCATCCAATTTGCTTTAGCTCGTTTAGAATCTGATCCCTTAACTGTTTAGCAAAGTCCACTTCCAACGACTCACGCGAAGACTCAGCAAGCAAAAACAATCGGTGATCGTGATTGCCTAGCGTCATTACTTCGGGCTTATATTGCCGAATGAAATCTATTCCAGCCGCTATGTCTTCGCGCAACGAATGAGCCCGATCCTCATCGTCCGCGCCTTTTCGTAACGGGGCTAAATCAATAAAATCTCCAAGATGAAAGCGACGAGCTTTCGGATGGTCTTTGCAGAACTGAAGAACCCTTTTTTTATAGTCAGGGCAAATCAATTCCCCGTGGGTGTCGGTTGCAATTATGAACTCTTTCCATGCCATTAATCATTCTCCAAATTATTTTTCCACGTTTGCTCTAACAATCTGCCATGCGTATCAAGCTGGACTTTATGAATTCGCAATTCCTCGCCATGCTTTCTTTGCTCTTCTTTGATTTGTTGCAAGTCCTTCTCCATGCTTGTTTGCCGTTCTTTGATTCTAGCCACGCCGGCGTGATTGCTTAAAGCTAAATCATACAGCCTGGGCTGATCCCCTGAATGATTGACCGCATTATTGGCTTGGGTCGCCTCTCGCTTTGCTCGCCATGCGTAATACGTTCCAACGGAAACAATCAATCCCATAAAAGCTTCAATTATGACCTCCATGTCCAATGTGTTTTCAATCATCTTTGCCAGTCGGCGTTTTTGCCTCTTGTGTCAATGTGTAAAAAATTTGCTTTTGAGTAACAACCAACCCCACCTTTAAAGAGTCCGTCCTTTCTTGCTCCAAGTGCGACTCGGTAAAGTTCTGCAACTGGTTTTTGTGGGCTAGTGCAATCCATAGCCTTGCCTTCTTTGTGCTGGCTCAATGGTGCGCCACCAATTGCCGCGTTGTATCGTTCGCTCCGGTAAACACTCAACAAGCGGATTGGAGCGTTCAATCGGTCGCGTAATTCGTCAGCAAGTAAAGCAAGTTGGTATATGTTTGCCCATAATCTTTTCGGGGGTGATCCGTTCAATCCATATCCTTTGCTTGCCGTGTTGTTATGACTTGCCCCTGGGTATAAAAATTCCTTGTATCCGAAATGTTTTATTCCTAGTTTTCTGAACCCTTCGCAAAACGTCTCCGCATTTGCCGCAATATGCCGAACGTCCGTTCGCTTGCTTCGACGGCGAAACAATCTTGCCAATAGGCTCTTTATTTTGCTGAACACACCTTGAGGGAATTAAAGTGTGTTATTGCTTGGGATGCATCCAAACTCCAGCTCCAACTCGTCTGGACAAAACATCAACCTCCACTCCAATCACTTTTCTATTCCCAAGAATAGTTGATGGGTTGGAAACTGATGCTTTCAAATTGTTTGAATTAACTCCCGAACAGTTCGCGAGAAATAACACCGCAACAGATAAAAATAAAAGTTTGGTTTTCATGGATGAGTCCTTTCCAGTTTTGTTTTGTTAAGCTTGGAGAATATAACTTCAACCAGCATTAATGCACCTGCGATAATCACCGCAACAGTGGCATCAATCTGGTCATTTGTTACGGCTAAAACAGGAGCGATTGCCAATCCTAGTTTTAACAGTTGCCGTTTTCCCCATCCTTCGATGAGGCTCGTTATACCTTTGCGGATTAATGCTTTCATAATTTTCGGTTCTCTTGGTTGGTGGTTTCTGAATCCCCGGCGATGGATAAAACTTTTCATTATAATCCTTGTGCAATAAGCAAACTGCAAGCCACAAGGTATAGCCAAGGGCTTTGCAGGGTAAAACTTGCTGTTAAGAAAAATGCAATCATGGGTCAATACCCGGCTCAATTATTTCATTTGCTGGATCATTAGTGTCAGACGGGAGCCAGCCATTATTCTCAACCTCGGATATGGTAAGTTTTGCCCTTGCGTCTAGCCTCGATTGTATGTCTGTTGGAACGTCTACCAGTTCCAAACAAGTTACATCAATAGGAACAATATATTCATCCTTGTCAGGATGTTTTTTAGGTATTGCCCAACAATCCGCATTGTAGCCTTCAATCCCTCCTTCTGATGCAGGTCGGCTTGCTAGCTGATGGCACAAATCACAAGCCGCTTGTGCCTCTAATAGTGCATTTTCCCCGGTGTAATAAAGGAAATAATTTTCCGGCGTTTCGTTTTCCATCAGTATCCTAATCCAGTTGTTGAGCAAGTTGCGTCTACATTGTGTCGTTTGCACATTTGCAAAATCAAGGATTCAACTTGTGTATTTGTTATGTCCGATTCCGTGGCGTCAAATAAAATAACCTCGGCAATGTAACCATCTACGGCATTAGTTTCTAAAGGATGGTTACCGACAAAGAAAGGAGCGGTTACCGTTGGGTCTTTTGCATACGCCGTCGAAGCTGTTGTCTTTTTGTCTGACTTCATAAACAGCGTTGGTTTATTAGTATCAGACGGTAATCTCACCCCGCTTACCTGATCATAATTTGTTCCGGGGTTGTCATATTGATTATAAGTTCCGCTGATCCAGTTGGTCGTATATTTGTAAGATGATGTCGGTGCGTAAGCCCAAATTACGCGATTCTCTTTTGGACTTGCCGCATTTATGTTATAAAGAATCCATTGGCGGTCAGTGTCCCAATCTGTATTTCCAGCTTGGCCGCATAAGCCTTGAGTGGTTCCGTAAGTTGTTTGATACATGGCAACCAAAACAAGAGGAGAATCAATGTTCCGATCTGTGTCGCTTCCACAAAATAAGCCGGTTTTAGTTCCGCTTCTTTTAAACTCTATTATCCCTTCGTCAAAGCAATGTTCTCCGGCTGATCCTCCGGCTCCGTCTGTTTTTCGGTTGTGAGCATGAAAGGCATTTGTATCGCCATCATGTCCACTTCCCGGGCTGTAATAATATGGTTGATCCGCCGCTGTTGATTGTGACAGCGTCCAATCCTCGCTAGGAACTTTGCCTGTCCATCTTGATCGCCAATTAGAAACTTTATAACTGCCATCCACGTCAAGCGAGTCGGTTAAGGTAGCGTCCCACCAAGCTACTGGCTGATTGCCATAAAATTCGTAACCGTATGGGGTGCTGGAACTGGCGGCGATTCCTGCAAACATTAGGTTGTTAAGTCTCCAATTAAATCAAACTCGGATGCACCACTGCCTTTTGTAATGCATATCAAGGTGGCGGCTGAGTATTGGTAGGCGAGTTTTAATTTTGAACCTACTGAGTTAATTGTAACACCGGAAGCCGCCGAGATTGTAACTCCACCAGCACCTTTACGAAAAAGCGTGACCACATCACCCGGTTCAAATGTATTATCGGGAACAGTTACCGTGACGGTTGATGCGTTGTTTAGTCGAACCGTCTTTCGAGCATCACCAGCAACTAAGGTATAAGTTGTTCCGGTTTGGTCGTTTTTGGCAGTAAGTAAATTGCTGTTAAGTTGCGTTAAAGTAACTGCATCCTGGTTGCTTGATGCATCGGATAAATTATTGATCTGACTATAATTGGCATCCATCGCGCCCCCCAGCGTGAGACTACCAGTCATCGTGCCACCGGACTTCATTAAAGCCCCAGCCGCTGAGACGTTAGTTGCATCAGTTACGTCTGCACCGGATTCGATTGCGTCCAACTTTGTCTTGTCTCCATTCGCAAAAGCTCCTTCGGATGGCTTGACTTGCAGTGTTGAAATGGTGACCCCCTTTACCCCTGCCAAATCGGTTAGCTCACTATCCATTAACGCGCCAGCGTTTGTAACACTAGTATTATTGGTTACGTCCGCCCCAGTTGCGATACCGTCCAGCTTTGTCTTGTCTCCATTTGCGAAAGCCCCTTCCGAAGGTTGAGCTTGCTTGGCATCAAGTTGTGTTTGAATAGCTGAAGTGACTCCATCCAAATATCCAAGCTCCGTTGATGTGACCGCGGACACCTCAATTTTTCCTGAAGCATTAGAAGCCAATGCCCTAGATGCAGTCAGATCCTCGGTGTCAATGGTTGTTGCCGCTCCTGTAATCGTTGCTTGGGCACCAAGATTTGTTCTTGCCGTCGATGCGTTTGCCAAGTCGCTGAGATTGTTTGCCGCTAATAACTGCCCAGTTCCGGTTTCTGTAATCTCGTCCCAGTTTGCCGCGCCAGCTCCGTTTGCCATTAACAAGAACGCACTTGGCGTTGATGTGTTTATCCACAAAGTGCCAACTCCATAGCCATCGTTCGTGTCATCATTGACGGTCGGATTGCTCCCGCTCGTAACAATCTGCGGAAAAATTGCGTGAATGGAAGATCCGTTTAAGTCGTTTGGATCAACTGCCGGAAATGCTCTAAGCGTTCCGCGATACAACGCACTGGACGCATTCTTTACCGTTAGAGTTAAATCCCCTGGATCTTTTTTTGATAAATGAGCAAGAAGCCCAGCCCCGTTCAATGCAAGCGAAGCAGTTAATCCTCCAAAGCTCCCACTTGTGACAGTTGACCACGCACTTTCAGCAATTGAAGCCACTGGTTTTTCTGCCAAATTGATTAACCATAAAGCTCGCTCAGAACTTGAGCCGGTCTTGACCACTGTTACTTCGCCAATTGCCGGCGGTGTTGCTCCGTCACAATCAAAAGAAGGATTGGTCCCTGGGGCTCCGTTGTTTTGCAATCGCACATAAAAAGACAGTTCCGAATCATCATCGCCCGCCCTCCAAACATCGCATCCCCCTGCCGTCTCCATTGCGTCCAGTCGATTCAATGCGGAAGAAAGTGTTTCTGCCGTTAATGTTTCAATTGAAAGCTCCCCGCTTGTATCCGATCCATAAGTAACCGTTAATTTGCCGCCTGTTGGTTTAGCTCTTGGAACACCAATGTCCAAACTCACGTTTGCAGTCAATATGGTGTTGGCTGTTACGGCTCTAGTCTGAGGGTTGACGTTAACGCTAAACACTTCCACCGATTCAGTTGCACCAGCTTCAGCGTTGAAGAATTCGTCCAGTGAGGCAATGCGCCTTGCCGTGAAATCCTCGTAAAGGACTCCAGTTCTGTCGTCAATTATAAGCCGTCTTGCCATGTTTATCCTTGGGAAATCAATTTAATATTGTAAGCCTTTGCCGCTGTTGCACTCCATGTTGTAAAATAAATACGAGCATGTTGAGCAAACAAATCCGTTCCGCTAATAATCTGATCCTGATCAGTATCCAAATCCGTTATAGTTGAAACAGCGTCCCTCCAGTTTGTGTTGTCATTACTCATTTGGATTTTAGGTGCAACACTAGCCCCAGGGTCTTGGCATCTTATATCGACAACAAAACGTCCACGGACTGTCATTGAATCACTTGCACCAGTTAGCAATCCGCTGGCGTTTGTCGTTGCCAAATCTTCGCTGTCTAGATTTACTCCACTTGTGCTTGAAGTGCTTGCGGAACTTGAAGCCACTGCAATTTGCACAAGCTCGGTTCCATCAATGCCTCCTCTGATTGGTGATATATGAAAGTCGGACGCATCACTCGCAGTTGTGACCCAAGCCAATTGTCGTTTACAATTAATCCTATCAGTGAAGGTCAGGGTTCCCGATGAAGAAGTTGCGGTAATCTGAGTGTGAGCGGCTGAACTGTTCCAATCAGTGTTGTCTGTCGGACTCGTTGTTCCTGTTTGTGCGTCATTAATAGCGGATGCCAAGTTGTCGGCAGTTGCCGCTGTTGATGCCCCTATCTTAACTTGCCCTGGAGAGGAAACGCTGGTCTTAAAAGTATAAACAGTGGTGAATCCTGTTAGCCCGATTGTGAATGTTTCCCCGTCTGCTGGGTTTGTTGTTATCTTGCAACTACCAGTTGCCGCTGTTCCGTCATTGCTAAATATCGAGCCAATGCCATTCAACGCCGCACTCCATTTTGCTAGGTAAAGATGGGACCAAGCAGTTGTGGAAAGTTGCTCAACTTTGCCCTCACCAGACCCAGGGTTCAATTGCACATAATCAGCGGTGGAATCAGATGTTTTCCGACCATACAAATTGATTGTTCCATCATCATTCGTTGCAGTACTTCGACAGTAAATAAACTGCCCAGCAGTGTGTGAGTTGGTGAAGAAAGTGTCCCCTGTGAATTTTGTGGTGTGGACTGGCATCTTGCTAATATTTTAAACGATGTTAATGGGCGCGATAGACTAATCCGGCAAATATACGAGGACTGGAATCTTCATGTCTAGCTTGTTTAATGTGTGCAAAGCGGAGAGCCTATGTTTCCCGTCACGCAATATTGGCACATATCCGCTCCTTAAAAAGATTTTGGCTGGATGATTTTCTTGCCATCCGTTTTCCATTAAAGAATCTTCCAAGCTCTTGTTCTTTGTTAGTCCTTTTGGTCTGTTTGCGAGTTCCCAAATAATTCTTGCGGGTATCTCAGGGCATGAAATCTGCTTTTCCATATTGTCGAATTATGCACCAACAACAGGTTCAACGCCTGGACGGTTAGCATCTGCCGCGGCGACAATTGTGGGAGGTTCAGAATCTTGCACATCGGTATATGGCGAAAGCAATATTCCCTCCCGTTGCGCCCATATTGGTCCTTCCAAAAACCACCGGAATCCATTGTGAAAATTTGTTGGCGTTGATTCCCATCCCTCAATTAATCCCATACTATTTAAATAGATATATCCAGCGGGGATGTAAGTTGTCGTCTCCGTTTCTGTTGGAGGAGCTTCATCAGTTTGCACAACAAACTCCGATGCGGAATAGATGTATTTCCTCTGAGTAATTGGAACAAGTATTCCGCTCTCGGTAGGATATCCGCTTATTGTTTTGGCATTGCCATCTGCTACCATGTTCCCAGATGTTCCGCCCGCGTTGCTTTCGGATAGATTGTGTGAATGTGAATCGTAAGAACCCTCTCCAGATCCACCTGAAGCCGTGTCGGTTTGTCCTTCAACGTGCAACCGATGATGGGCTTTGAAAGCATATTCCGAGCCATCCCATGTCGCGCCGCCAGCCCTATAGTTCATCACTGACCAAGTAACTTTTAAATAAATATAATTGCCGCTTAAATTGGTAAGTTCCAAAGTTGGAGGAGTGTCGCTTGATAAATACGTCCCAGATATTTTTGGTTCATATGCCCATTGGTTAATTGTCTGATGGGCTTGATGGCTTATTCCTGAAGCATCAGACCCAAAATGCGATGCATAAACATAGCCAGTCCTTATTGCCAATTTTGTTTTCGATGAATGACCATGAGCCGCAAATCCTTGTGGACTGTTTGCGTCTCTATCGGAGGAATTTTCAATGCCGGCTAATGGCGTTTGATCTCCATAAAAGATTGTTGGATGGAATTGCGGAAGTCGTTCGTAGTCTTTTGGCTGAAATCGTTTTCCTTCCGGCGTTTCAATGATCCCTGGTCCCGGCAACAATCGTTCCCTTTTCATCCAGTCGTGTAACTCTTGGAGCTGGCGTTCGTGAATCTTCCAGCCTCCTTCAGGGCGTTCTGGCGTTTTTTCTCCAGGCATTGTTTACAAATTAGATTGAAGAAACGTCTCCCAGGTTTCGGTTACGGTAAAAACATTGCCAACTTCCGTATAGCTAAACGAGCCGTCCGGTATCGTTTCCACATAGTCTTTGTTTAAAACCAATAACTCCGCTTTGGGTCCTTCTCCGCTATCTTTTTTTAATGGCTTTGGGACTGGCAAAAATCCTTTTGCAGTTATTCCGCCAATTAAATTCTGTGAGGTCGGTCTTGTGTCAGAAGTATACCGAACGGTAACTTGCCCGCCGATATATGAATACCAAGTTGGCATTTCTTTTTCATTGTTTGGAAATTTGTCGATTCTGAACGACAACCAATTCCCAGTGAAAGAATATTCCGGCGTTGTTGTTTCTTGATCTTGATTGACTTGCCCTTCCGAGCTTTGTTGTTCTATTCCTTCAAATCTTAAAATGGCTGTGGAATAACCATACTCATCCTCCTTGACGCTTGGAGCCTTGACCAACACGCAGTGATTAAAATCGGCAATTGGGCACTCTTCACCTTTTGGCCAATCTTTAAGAAACCTTCCAGTGGTGTGAGTTGGTCCACGATATTTTAATTCCACATGGTCAAGTCCCTCTCTTGAAGAACCAAAAGAAGTGCCACGTTGTTGCTTCCAATCCTGACTGCCTTTAAATGTTGGAGTTGGCATAATGATTAACGGTCTTGGGTGTTGTCGATGAGTTCACCAAGCTTTGAATTAAATTCTTTAACGGATGTCAACATGCTTTCCATCGTCCCTGTTTGTTTTTCCAATTGAAGTTGTTCCGGTGTTTTTCCTACAAAAGTCGCACCAAGCCCGGCAGTTTGCACAAACTGAGAAAAGCGTCCAGAAAGTGTTTCTTCTTCTTCTTTTCTTCCTCCAACCCGCATAATTTCCCTTTTCTTTTTTTGCCTTTCTTTAAAGTCTTCGATTGTTTCTGCAAAAGGATTTTCATTATCTGAATCTGCAAACGCTTTAGCGGTTCGCATTAAACCCCGTTCACCAATAAGGATGTCCATTTGTGATTTCTGGACGTCCCGACTTAATCCTTTATTAAACTCTTTTATGCTTTGCCCAAGTTTGCTTTTTTTTATCGCTTCTTTTTCCTGTGTTTCTCCTTCCAAAACTTCTTGAAGCGAAAGATCCCGGCCTTTTGTTGTCATTTTTTGCCCAAGAACTTCCTTCCGATAGATATTGGCCATTTCTTCATTGGAAAATTCCCCGGTGAACAAATTTTTTAAAGCCATGACGCCAACAAAAATTTTGCCATATTCTCTTTCCAACCAACTGTGTCCGCCTACCAAAAGATTTGCCGCCATTGCTGTGGTCGTGTTTTTAATTTCTGTTAATTTGTCACTGGCGTTTTCTAATGAGGCAACAGTTGCATTGGTCGCAACAGTCGCGGAATCCATCATTGTTTGGATTCCAGTTGAGCCAGCTTGGAATAATGGGATTAAGTTTCTGACTTCCGTGTCCAATATCTTCATCAAAGAAGCCACTCCCTCAACTCCACCACCTGTTGCTTTGAACGCATCAGCAACGGCAAAGAACTGTTCCTTTAATCCCATTTGGCTTAGTTCTTCAGCATTCAATCCCAATTCCTTAAAAGCTTTTGCCGCCGCAGTCGTTGGACTTTGCAATGCTTCTCCAATTCTTCGCTGTAATCGCGTGAGGATCGCTTGTAAGCTTTCGAAATTCGTCCCGCTTAGTTCTGCCGCATGTGCTAGTTTTTGCACCTCCTCAGCAGTTATGCCGACACGTTTTGCAACTTTGCCAATCCTGTCAAATTTCTCAATGATTCCACCGACGACCATCGCGCCGCCCATTGTCGCAAATGCTCCCTTAAGCTTGCTTGCCATTGCACCCATTTGAGTGCCGGACTTCATAACGCGACCAGCCGCCCTCTGGAAATGTTTGTCGTCTCCAGTAAAAGTGGTGTGGAGCTTGGATGTTTTTGTCGCCATTGTTACTTATATTTTTTAGAGCTGAATTTGTTATCCTCTTTCTGCATCTTTTTCCTAACGTATTCCATTTCCAACTGGATTACTTTATTCATTGCCCTTGCCATTGGTCTGTATTTTGACCCAGCCATATTTTCAATTGCACCAGACCCAGGGACATTGTTGAATGCTTCAGCTTTTAACGCTTTCAAGGATGATTTTTTGCCCCATGATTTCAAAGCTGGAGAACCTGGGGCTGGAGTCTTTTTCTGCGTTCTTAACTTTGCACCAAGTTGCGCCGCAGGTTTCAAAAAGCCAGCCGCCAATACTCCAATACTGCGCCGCTTGCTGTTGTAAATCTTCAAGGCTTCCTCATAGTTGCCCTCCCCTTTATGGACTCCGCGATGTTTAACCCATCCATGTGCTGTTCTTCTGTAACCAGTCGCAAGAGCATGGAACAATGTTACATCCTCGCGCCTTTTGATTCTTCGCCGGCGTTTTGTTGTGCTTCTTGTTGGAATGGGTTCAGGTTTTTTTGGTCTATTTCTGTCGGCAAGTGCTTTTGTTTTTCTTGCTCTCGGCGTGTATTTAACAGCCCACAAACAAGCTTGGGCACCAAAGTGATTAATAATCTCCCGATGGGTCATTTTTCTTTTCACTTTTGCATAACGAGAAAAAGCGTTTCTCCACTCTTTGACGTTGCTGGACTTTAAATTAGCCATTTAGGGAATATAAATCTTGAACGCTGTTTCGATAGATTAAGAAAAGAAGCCGGCAATTTCTTCAAACGATTCCCCTGGGTTCGTTGTCAATAATTGCTGAAACTTTACGCCCTGCCTCGCGCAATCTATAGCTTGCAGTTGTAAGCCTTGAGAATATGGCAAGCAATTCAAATACCAATCCACGGAATGCCCCGGCAAAACGCGAGACAATGCGGCAACATACATCGCCGCCTGACTTACTTTCCCGGCGAGTTTTCCTCCAACTCTTCTGTCTGTTCTTTATCGTTTTCCACTTCATTCGTAGACCCTTCAATGTGATCCCACATTTTTGAACAGAATTCTCCGACCTCTTGAATCTCTACCGAATCCGGTGTGAAGATAAAATCCTCCGATCTGTTTTCGAACTTCTGAAAAACAATCTCCGAATCCATTCGCCATTCTCTTCTTATTGTTTTCAATTCGTCTGCATCAAATGAAGACAGCCAAAACATCATCAAAGACTGTTCCTCCAATGATATTTTGCCAGCTTCCTTAATCATTGCCAATAATGCGTAGCGATGATTGAAGGAAAAGAAATGCGGGCGCCCGTTGAATACATAATCCCCGGAGTCCAAAAATGCTTCTTCTGTAAGTTCTTCCAGTTCGTCTTTTGTCATCGTTTTTTTACTCAGTTAATCCCCACCTTTTTGCTGTTTCTTTTGATTTTCTAGGCAAGAGAAATTTCTTTTTTCCTTTCTTTAAAAAGACCCACGGCTCAACTTGTCGCCACCATTTTCTGATCACTGAACGATTGCCCATAGCCGCTCGATGATGCGACATGATAGCCAGTGGCAACTGGTCTTTTATCTTAGCCCGTAAAGACTCGTCCTGAATCTTCTCAATTAAAGCGTCCAGCGTTTCATTTGCGTCCTTGCTGTTATATCCTGCCGCAAGTCGATCCGCTGTTACAGGCGATCCTTCAGAGTCCAAGAACGTGTCGGACTTTGTTTGCAAATGATATAAAACTTTCCCTGGTCTGCCTTTGCGGTGCGGATTCTCTTTTGTGTAAGTATTAGAGACTGGTCCGTCCTTTAACGGTGCGACTCCACAAGCCATAAGGGAAGCCGCTAAATCAGTGCTGTCGGTCATCCATTGACCGTTACGCAAACCGGAGAGTTCCTCGTAGTTGTTCATTACTCAAGCTGGCGCAACTTTTACCTCTGTCGCGCAAGAGGTTGGGTTTTTGTTTATGCTATGTCAGGATGTGAAATTGCGGAAATGCTCATTGTCCTGAATCCATCGCGTGATTCGCTGAAGCTTACCGACTCAGCATAAAAACCGCCAGTTGATTCGACTCCAGCAAATGCGGAATCTTCTGTTGAATCCGAGCCAATTGGGTCGGTGAGTTTTGCATTGTTCGCATTGGCAAAAGTAATTGCCGTTCCATATTGAGCAATACACAAGCCGGCGTTCTCGTTGCTAACTTCTCCAGAAACTGTAATTGTAATGGACGGATTGTAGTTATGACAGAAGCCATCGGCACTTCCGTTCTTGTCGAAAGAATACGTTTTGGGATCGCTTATCGAATGTTCAACGGAATCCACTTTAATTCCAGATTCCACAGAGCCGACCCCCTTGCGGAGTCCATCGGCGGCGTCAATATATTGCGGTGTTGGCATGGTGCTAAAATAGTTTGATATTATAAATGTAATTGTTTTTTTGTTTGTCGATAGATCAAGGGGCAGAAAGTCCAAGCGATGCAGTAAAGCGGAAATATCTTAGCCGTTCCGCGTCTCCAGCATAATCATGGGATTGGTCATAGAACACACTTCCGTCCATGCACTTCAAACGACCAGAAGAAAGCTGGGTTTCTATATCAGACCCTCCATCGCCTAGTGCTGTTTCTATCTCCTTCATTATGGTGTCCGTGTCGTCGTCGGATAAATCTCTCGGATCAAACTCAACTTCCACAGCACATATCCACCAACCTGTTCCCGGTATGTCTTCTCCGTCCCTTCCGATTGTTACAATTACCACGGGAGCTTCTTGATCCAGTCCCTCGTCGTCGATTGTGTGACCAGTTAAAATATTGGCATCCGGCACCAAAGATACTTGTGCCTCCAATAAAGCCTTTACGCGATTTTCCGCAAAGCTTTCAAGCGTTGATGGGCTGGCAATCTCCATTAGTAACTTCGCAGAGCTATTCTCAAAGTGAAAGCTTCTTCTTCAACTCCTTCCTCATCAACAACGCAATTCCACCCATCCAGTTTTGCTCTGCTTCCGGGCGCGGGAATTGTTTTCAAGTCGCTTTTGAGAACTCCAACCAATGCTCTTCTTGTGCCTCTTTGTCGCCCTCTTCTTGCGTCCCCTTCAGTCGTAGGCGGTGCAATCAATAAGGCTGAAATTGTCTTCCCGTCCAATATCAACTTAGCATCCCCGTTCCTTTTCGCGAAGTTGAATTGGCTTTCAACTGCTTTTTGGAAAGTTGATAACATGGAAAGGAAGAGTGGTTGAGGATTTAGCGTTCAGCCTCGACCACGGGTTTCGCTTTCGCGGATTTTTTCTTTGCGACTTTCTTTTTGGGAGCTTCACTCAATTCCGCATCCCCGTATCCAATTAGAATATTTGCCGCCTGTTGCGTTACTTCGTAAACATTGCCAGTCCGAAGAATTTTTCCATCCCTGGAAACGCTTTTAATCATCTTTATATGTGCCATTTCTTTTGTGGTTTTGTTTCTGAAGTCGTCGCTTGTTAACATTAAAAAATGCCGGGGGAGATTTTAGCCTCCCCCGGTCATTGTGATTAGGTGCGATTAAGCTCCGTTGTCGGAGGTTGCAAACGCTTTCGGCTGACGGACATCTCCGTCACACATTACGTTGGCAACAAAGGTCACAAGACGATTCTTGGCTCCGCTGAATGGATCATAAACGATTTCCACACCGTCCCAAATACCAAGGAGGTATTCGCTCAAGTCGCCAAAGATAGTTCTTTCGGCTTGAATGTTGGAAGTGCTGTAAGCGTTATATCCAAGGATTGTATTGTTAGCCATGTCCCACTGATAACCGCTTACGGCACTTGTGAGAAGTGTCTGCTTCATGTTTGAAGCAATCACGGCTCCGGTAATCCATGAACAATTATCCCGAAGGGCGTTGTTGTTGTCCAAGGATTCCAAGAAGTCGTGCAACTCAGCAGTGGTAGGCTTTCCGCCACTGTCGTCGGCAATAGCAATAACTGGCACATCATTTGCGTTAATGATTCCCTGTGGCTCGTTTGAACCATCTCCAAGTCCTTGAATCACGGCTTTATCAAGCCCGACTGCAATCGCTTGGTTTAAATCATCGCGAATCAATGCGTCCACGTCAGGAGTTCCCTGGGCAAGTAACTGCTTGGAAACATCGGTATAACAACCGAGGTGGCGTGGTGTCATTGTAACGCTTGCAAACTGTGGCTCGCTGTTGGCAGATGCTTCGACCTCAGTCTTGAAGCTTGCGGCCGCGGCACTTGATTTGCGAGGAATTGAAACGTCCCCTTTCAGTCCGTTAAGGACGCGGACTCCAGCTTGCAATGTGACCATGTTTGGCCTCAATGCGTCGATGAAATCGCCTCCACGAAGATCGGTTCCGACAAGCTCGTCTCCGTCTGTTGCTGTTCCCGCGACTAGGTCACGCTTAGACGCGACAAAGAAGCCGTTGGTTTCACGCCCGGAGCGTTGAGCAATTGCATCAGATACCTCGCCCTCAAGACCACCAACGCTTTTGCCGGCAACGAGTGCCCGCATGGCTTCAGTCAGTGAATAAGACTTGGATTCCTTCTTTGAAAGACCGAGAGGCTCAGGGCTTGTGCCTAAGCTTGCGTTCTTTTCTTTTAACTTTTTAATGGCGGCACGCTGGACATCTTCGACAGATTCACCGTTGCGAAGGCGAGCAAGTGCCCACTCCGCATCCTCGACCTCTTGCCCAATGGCAAGAATCGCGTCGGCTCTTTTGTCGAACTCTTCGGCTCCAGCTTTGACAGCCTTTGCCTTGATTTCTTCAGCGTCCACCTCATTGATTGGATTTTCCATGATTAAATGAGTTTTTGGATTTATGTTTTTGGTTTCTTGCTTCCCGCTCTCTTCTTGTGATTCGGCCGGCTCCGTGTCATTGTCGCCATCCTGTTCAGCAGTCACGCCGTCAAGGTTGCTTTCTTCTCTTTTGAGTTTGGAAATCTTTTGCCGAGCATCGTTAACGCTCGCATATCCACGGATTTGGGCCTCATCATCTGCCCCGAGTGGGACCAAGCTTGCTTCGCTTGCCATCCACTTTGTTCGGATGTTCACTGGACCAGTATATTCTGTTCCGTTTATTTCTCTTTTTTCGCCTTCCGGGATGTGAACGGTTTCTCCATCACTGTATGAGTAGCCAACCGACATTTCGTTAATATGTCCCTCTGCCACTTTCGTTGCGATCTTTTCTTCCGTTTCTGAAATTCTTATATTGCCTTCCGCAAAGTTGTAGGGAACGTCACGCTCGCCGGCGTTTCGGATCGTTATTTGATCAAAGCTTCCCAAGACATTACGGACGCTGGACGTGTTGTGCGTGTCCAGTAATTTAATGGACTTTCCTCGGGTCTTCATGCCCGACATAAGCAAAACTTCCGGCACATATTCGCCGCGTGAATAGTCGAACATTGCCACCGGCTGTTCTGAAGTTAGTATCCCACGAGAAGTTTGGTTTTCCTCTCGTTCAATGGTAAAAGTTCTATAGCCTTTTTGGTCCATATTTTATCAATAACACGTTTTTATTCCTTCGCTAGATCGGGCTTCAAAACATCTGGCAGACTTGCTTCCAAATCGCCTCCGTTTTCGTTAACAATCTTCCGAGCTTCTTCTGCTGTAATCACTGTTCCGACTGCCAAGTAAATTTGTTGCAAGGTTCGCGCCAAAGAATCGCTCCTTTCACTGCTTGAAATAACTCCAGGGACTGGCAATCCAGCTTTCTTAAACGCTTCAACATCCCGCGACCTTTCTTCCAAAATTGTTTCAAGCGAAATGCCCAAACGTTCCTTCACGGCACGACTTAAAGAAGTGGCTCCAATTGCGAGTTCTTTTTCCAATCCTGCCACATCTTTCAGCGGATCCACCCATGCTTGTCCTTTTCCGATGAATGTCGCTTTGGCAAAGTTTTTAAAGTTGCTAGTTGGAAGAGAAATCGCTCCAGTGTTTAAACAAGTTCCAAGCCAGCTTCTAAAAATTACTTCTTCTTCGTTTTCAATGTTCCATTGCCTAAAGGTGTCGGTCAATGCGCGAATGTTCAACTTCGACTCCCTCAAGCTTGAATAACTTACCCCGCTAAAATCTTGAGCAAGTGTCGGATAGGAACTATGCAATCCGCTTGCCACACCTTTCAGAACTGCCGCGCGGAAGCCATCAAAGTTGGCGTTTGGATGGGTTGGATTTAAAAGTGTAGCACGTTCGCCAGGCTCAAGCTCAAACTTGCCGCCGGGAGTTAATTCTTGGTCCGCGTATTCGTCGCCCTCATAAGGTGCTGATGCGTCCCGCTCAATCGCGACAGTCGAACAAGCAGAGATCCGCGCACTAATCAATTCCGCTTCTTGAAACTTCTCCAAGTGTCTGAGGGCCTCAATGCATGAAGTCATTAACGGCTGACCATGCGACGACTCTGGACGGTTTCTGTAAAATCTGTGGATTATGTCTTTTGCATCCACACGGGTTCGCTTTTGCCCAGATGTTGTGCCGTAAGTGTCGCCGGGGTGTTCGCCAAGCAAGTGATAAGCCACTGGTCGGTTGTAACGATCAAGCTCCTTGCCCATCACAATCCTATTCCCTTGCTTTGTGGCGCGAACATTGTAATCCACATCCAGTCGATCAATCTCCAACAAGTGCAATGTGAACGGCCAATCACCTTTGTCCCAGCCGCGCACTTTCTGAATCAATATTCCGCCGTCCCTTGCACAAGCCCGTTCCGATAAAGCTTTCAATTCCATATACGGCATATCCCCTGCCGCGGTGCAGTTGCGAGGCTTTTTCCAATCTTCCCAAGCTTCTTCGATTATCTCCCTAGCCGCAATATCTTCGCGGCCTTGTGCGTTTGTCGCCAAGCTTTGAAACGTAAACCCATTGCCGACAATGTTCGTTGTCCATTCAGTTAGAAACCGGGAGGCATAACTGTTTGAGCGTTCAAGATCCCGCGTTTGGTTTCTTAATTGTTTAATGCCGCCGCGGAATTCGGAATGAGCATTTGTCCATGGGGCACTCCAGCCGGCGTTCAGTTGTGAAGAAATAACCGAAGAATAGGCGCGAGCTTTTTCCTTAATCGGTTTTTTCAACTCCATTTTTTGGCTTTTTGGGTTGAAATAATATCGGCTCATTAATCCACTAGATATATTCTGCCACGCCGTGTTCTGTCTCCGCTGAATAGCCGATAGGCGTGCTTTCTTTCTCGATTCACTTTGGCTTGGTAGTTGTCAATTAGTTGTTCCAGTTCCATGCTTGCAATCTTGGTCACATCTTGTCCAAGAATGGAGATGGACTCTTGAACGTCCACGGCACGTTCTTCCATTGCCGCTTTGAGTAACCGGAGGCACTTCTCGTTATGCGTCTCAACTGGGATCGCTTCAGGATTGGGCAAGACGACCGTTGTGCCAGTTGCCACCGTTTTCGTCGTCGCGTCTTTTGCAACCCGAATGCCCCACAACCAACGCCCCGATTCCAATGCCGAAGAGTCGCTGGGTGAGATTGTAAAAACGAAGTCCGTTCCAGATGCCACGCCTTCAATTCGGTAAGCACTTGCGCCCGGTCTTTGAAAGACGCAAGTGGCAACCCAGCTTTCTGCCGCCGAATAGTCTGCAAATGAACTGGTCCACGTCGAAGAGTCGCCCGCATAAAATGATTTTTTTGGTGCTGAATCTGCCACGCTTTCAAATGTAACGAAAAAACCAATTTTCGATAGTGTCAAACCTTTGCAACTTTTAAAAGTCGAATGTGCAAGCCCCGCCCGGTTCTTTGTTTGTCGATTAAGTTTCTAGAAGCCATTAGATCCAAAGCTCTTCTTGCCCCGGTTTCACTCAACAAAGCAACAGACGCAACCTCTCCAAGACTTGAATGGAACTCTGTTGTTTCACACTTTGCCGCTATCTCGCGGAGTGCTAGATAGCAAGCAAGCGTCCCAGGTTGGCTTTCCGGCCATCTTCTAATTAAGGTGGTGGCATCAATATCAAAGCGGATTTTTTTCATAACTCGTCGGCGGGCAATTTGTTATTTCCTGAGATTCGACAACTCAAGGCTCGGTTTAGTTTATCCAAAAGTTCCTCTTTGTCCATCTCAACATTACAAAGGGCACCAATCGAAACCATTGGAGTGTTGCTGTTCCAATACGCAATCAATTCCTTTAGTCCAGAAACTGTCATCGGATTCGAAAAGCCTCCAATTAATTGATTTCCATTTCCTTTAAATCGAAAGGCCGTTGGGTTAATTACTCCGCGTTCAGTAATATAATCCAAACTTCTAGCCGTAACCCAGTCCTCGCGAGCTTGCGACAAAATCGCCAAATGGATTCTTTGCCAAGGGGCAAGCTGGTCATCCAATTCGCTTTGTTTCATTGTTTACGAATTAAAGCCTCCAATAAACCCAGAGCCTCCTTGCTTTTTGCGGATTGTTCTTTTTCTCGCCGGCTGTTCTTTTCTTGTCGTCTTGCTTTTGTTTCTGTTCATGTTTTCGCGCACTCGATCAAATCGCGGGTTAACTGCAACCCTAGCCGCTAGGGCATAAACAAAACAATCCAACGGCTCGTTTCTTTTCCCTGTCGGGCATACATAGCGGGTGAAAGACTCTCCTCGGAATATTTCTTCTTTTCCAAATTCGCAAGTAAGTCCATCCAAGTATTGATGAGTGGCGGCACGATTCAGATGGACATAACCGGGAGGGACGCTTGTTGAGTCTTTTGCCGTCAAACTCAATCGCGCATATAATATATCCTTGGCTTGGTTAACTCCAACCGGATAGATTCTTGCCTTGGGGGAATTTGCATAACGTAACTTTCCCAAGATTGGAGCATTGACTGTTGGCGATCCTTGCACAGCAGAAACTCCAAGAAGTTGCTTCGAAAATGTCCAAGGTAAAACATGCTGATCCCAATGTCCTGCATCAACAAACACGCGGCTCCCTGGCTGAAATAAGGCAAGATTTGCTCCGCTTGGGTGCGGGTATGAACAAGAACTAAGAAACTTTTCCAAGTCGTTCCAAGTTGCTGGGTCATCTGGTGCGCCCTGGATCATCTTGTGTTCCAAAAGCCAGCTTTCTTTATTCTCACCCCAGCCCCAAACAGACGCTTCCAAATATCTCTTTTGCACATCAACACCCGCAGTAATAATCAACACCCCATCCGGTAACTCTTCGCGCGGGTTGTATTCTTCGACGCGATCAAGCAAAGCATTGGCATCCGGGGCTTCGACCACTTCCGGTTTATACGGTTCAGCGTCGAACGTGTTGGTAAGGACGTGTCTTGCTCTGTCTGGATTGTCCGCTTTTTCAATCTTCTCCTCCTGCGATGCGACCCAATGCAAATGACAAGAATAACCCTTTTGGACTGGATGTGGTGAAAGCATTCCATTGCCCCAAAACCCAGCTATCCCATTAAAAGGTCGCGTTGCAATCCATCGACCATTGACAACCATTTCCCTTCGTTGCTTGTCTGTAATGCCTTCTCCGCAATGTGGACAAATCAAAACGGCAAGCTTGGGGTTGCCTTCAGGGTATTGCAGATGCTCGCGGAGAATTACATATTCCGTCGAACAATGCGGGCAAGGTGTGTGCCACTTTCTGTAGTCGCTCGCTTGCAACAGTTGAGAAATTCGACTCCTGCCCTCGACTGATGGATAAGAAGCCGCGATCCGTATTGTGTCGCGATACTCAGAACCCCTTGTCCAGAAAATCTCAAGCTGGTCGCCTTCGTCTTTTTCGCTTGATTGCAAAGCATCCACCTCGTCGGCAAACAACAAGTTCCCTTTTGCTCTTCGCATCTCTCCGGGTGCGTTGCCTCCAAATATGTTAATCAGTCCACCTGGGAATAGTTTGTGGAGAATCGTGTTTGACGAATCGCGCCGCCCTCCGCGTTCAAGCCATCGCAAGCTTGGAGTCGGTGCAAAGAGTTCTTTCTCCAGTGTTTCTTTTGACCACTTTTCGGCCTGACTGGTCGTCGGATATAAAGCAAGTATTCTTCTCGGTGCTTCGTCGATTGCGTGTCCGATTATGTTCATACAAACCTCCGTTTTCCCTAGGCGAGAAGCCAGTTGGAATACTGTCATTTGGACAGAAGGGTCAAAAGGCGTTTCCATCATTTCCTTTTGATAAGGAGCAAACGCGAAACGATAACGCCGACCACCTTCCATTCTTCTTGTGTGTTCAGCCCAGACATGGGCTGGAGTTATCTCTTCATAGTTGAAAACCTTGGAGACTGTTCCCGAAGTGCCGTCGATGTATTTTTGGAAACCTGTTGTCATTCGTCGAACCCTTCTGCCCATTTCTTGCCATGATCCCGTATTGCGTTGAATATGTCTTCCTTTGCCCGTTCGTTAAGATCCGAGCCTTTTATTATTTGAGCAATCCCCTCCAATAGATCGTTTTCCGCTTTCATCAATGCAGAAACTTCTGCCACCTCTCCTTCGATCTTCTCCGCTTGCAGTCGCTTCAATCTTGTTTCCTCAATTGCCAAGTCCGTTCGTGCCGCTTCAAGACTGATCCTTTGGGCGTGTTGCTCATCGAGTGGACGAAGTTGCAAGACTGCCTTCGGATCAATCTCTTTCCCTAGTCCCCATCTTGTTTGTCTCGTCTTGATTGAGTGACGGTCAAAGCCGGTGAATTGAGCAATTGCAGTGCAGGTTGGCATTTTATAGTCCTTATAGTATTTTAACGCAAGCTTGGCAACTTGTTTGCTTTTTCTCGTCTATATCGTTCTAGGATTCGTTTTAACGTGTTTTGGATTTGTTGCTTGGTCGTATGCGATTTTCACAAACAAACAGCACCAGCCTCATCCTCCGCTCTTGTAGTTGCATTATAGAAAGCCGTATAGCTAGAAAAAGATGTCGCGCGAACC
>Ga0209645_1000206_pt1 | contig 31705 bp, 42 predicted proteins | sample ETNvirenome_6_30_FD_184070 | JGI IMG/M metagenome (GOLD analysis project Ga0209645, IMG submission 184070) | Marine viral communities from the Pacific Ocean - ETNP_6_30 (SPAdes) (version 2) | ecosystem: Environmental > Aquatic > Marine > Oceanic | place: Pacific Ocean | collected 2013-06-19
AGCTGTTGCAGAGTTACCTTTTCCCCGTCTATCTTATACTCTGGAGATTTTGTTATCACCCTCGTAACAACAGCACCTGGTGTAGAAGCTAATCCCTCAAGACCTATCTCCTCCCAATCCAGTTCACCGTCCGTAACAGCTTGAGCAACCCCTTCACCTAAAGACCCACCTACGCCTTCAACCACCAATCCTGCACCAAATCTTTTTGTTGAAGAAGTACCAGCCTTTACTAAAGTCTTCTCTACTGCACTTCCAGCCCCCAGAAAAATAGAGTCAATTACACCAATAGAAAGCCCTCTAGCTTTAGCTTTAGATCTTATCCTAGCTAGCACGTCTTCGTCAGAAAGAACTCTCTTTACGTTTTCAGCATTAAATTCTTCCTCTCCAATCTCCTCCTTAAGCATTTCAAAAATAGTAGCCTCTACTTCAACAAGACCACCAGCAACACCCATAGCTGTTCTACCTCCCACTGTTAAGAATGCAGCAGGCATAGTTGCAAGCTCTTCAGGGAGGGCAACCTGAGGTCCTGCCTGACCAGCAACGCCGACAACAGCAGCAGCCGTAGCTCCAGCTCCAGCTCCATATTTACCAGCTTGCTTTAAGTTTGTTCCTTCGTCATCAAATACACCTCCGAACTGTCTACCAAAACTATTTGCTATAATTTCAAATGTAGACTGCAGCCCTTTATCCGTAGTGAATCTATGAGCAAGAAGGTCTAGCGTTCCAGCCCCTTGCTTTCTCATCTCCTCAAGCTCTTTCTCTAGCTGCTCAGCTTCAGCAGACATGCCTGTTTTAGAAGAAGCTTCAAATGCTTCTACAATAGCATTTACATTATCATCTGTGAGCCCATCTCCAAAGACAGATTCAAATAGCTCTCCACCAGCTTGACCCTCAATACGACCGCCTTTGAACGATCTAACTACATCTCCTGCAAAGTCAGCAGCACCACCTATAAGTGGAATGTCATCAAGTGCCGCTTCTACTGGAGAGAACCATGTGGCAGCCTCACCATCTGCTTCTAACTCAGGCTCTTCGCTTAAAGGCGGCTGAGAACTGAAATCTTCCGATGGCAATTGAGATGATGGAATAACTACCTTTTGAGTTTCTGGTAATCTTTGGAACGAAGGAGTTATACCATCGTCTTTTTTTTTTAATACTTCAGTGATTGCTTGTTGAGCTGCCCCTTTCTCCATCTTGTAAGTAGGGTTCAGCATTAAGCTGTTCAGAATGTAGTTCTCGTCTCTTCCTTGGTCGTATAGAGAATTAATATAGGCTACTAATTGTTCATTCATACCTACAAATATACGTCTTTATTCTTTGTTGAGCCTATTGCTCAGGGAATACTTTAGCACTCAAGGCTTCCATCATTTCTTTATATGATCCTCTCCCATATTCTGCGTCGTATCTTTCTCTTACAGCAGTCTCTGTTTTAGAGCCTGGTTCAATAGGAATCTTCACGTTCGTATTAGTTTTCATGTACGGACCTCCACCTGTTATCGAAATACCAAATCCTATAACATTTAAGCTTGTTACAGGAGTACCATCTTCTGTTTCTGGTGGAGGATCAAAGTTCTGAACGTTATCAAACCTTAATGCTTCACCTCCAAGCACACCAACAGAAGCCCCGTCATTAATCTGTTCATACCCCTGCAAATCTTCGCTCAATTCATTAAGGTTGTCTATCGTTTCGGGCTGAATAGTACTCAAGTGATCTGTATGCTCTTGGGAAGTCTGTTGTTCTCTTTGTTCTTGCGAAGTTAGTTTATCTTCCTCCTCTGGTCTAGTTCTCCACTCGTTAAGCATATCCTCTATGTACTCCTCTTGATACTTCTTTAAGTCACCTTCTTCGCTTGATGGAACGTCGTCAATTGATTCAAGCGGTCTCCCTTTCTTTTCAGCCATTCTTCTTCTAACCTCATTGTCATTAGCTCTCACCCACACTTCAAATGACTGTCTGGCTTTAGCCTCATCTTCATATTCTTCTTTCATGCTATACTCTAGAACTACGTCTTGAGCAGTACGTGCTGGGACTTGCATTGGGTTATCTACAGCAACCTTAGTAAACTGATCAAGGTAGTCAGTCATACTCTCAAACCTGATTGGTTCCTGTTCGTCACCCTCGCCTTTCATGATTGGCTCACCTTGGTCATCTACCAAAACTAAACTCCCATTAGGCTCTAGCTTCAACTCGTTGTCTCTATAAAGACTTACCTCACTCATGTTTTTATCGTAAGCAGCACCCTGAATCTTACCGTCGTAAAGGTTATTTCCGCCTTCAGGATTTAGAGTAGGAGCATCTTTTAAGTTGCCTCCAGAATTAACGAGTATCGTATGATTCTCTTCTCTCTTCTGAACTAAAGCTATATCCTCGTTATATATAGGTTCGAATTGCTCTATTTCACTGTTAAGAGCAGCAACGTCTTTATCAAATCTAGCCTGATCGCTAATCTTAGAAAAGTCATACGCATCTTCCCCCACCCCATTAATCTTATCTTCAAGCTGTTTAGCTTTAGCTTTGAAGCCAGAAGAAACAGCTTTGTCCTTACTGAAGTCTGCATCAGGCACACCCTTTAGAGCCTCTGCTTTCTTGGCTCCTAGTTTAGCTTGATACTTTACAATACCTTCACCTATAGATCCAAGTTCTTTACCAGCATCCTGTACAATCTTTAAGTAGTCTTGTCCAGCTGCTGAAATGTTACCTCCAAATCTATTGCCTAACCCAGGGATATACTCAGCCATTACTATTCTTTTCTAATTTCTTAATTAAACTTCTTACAAATTTATGCAAAGAAGTCTTACCTTCCCCTGCTAATTGCTCAAGTTTTCCAAGATCTTCTGGTGAAACAATACCTTCACCGCCAGTCATCTCCCCAATCTTAGCTCCGTCTTGCATGATGTCAATAGGGTTGTTATCGTGAGAGAACTCACCTGGAGTCTTACCTCTCATAACACCACCGTCTTTAAATTGGTCGGCAAATAGACTCATGTCAACATCATCAAAGATTCCTCTTTGTGAAGCAACACCAAGACCTGCAGATTGCAAGCCTTGAATACCAGCCTGTAGCATCGCTTGATTCGAAGCGGCTGTTAAATCGTCAGCTCCAGCTAAAGCAGCTAGGCCTTGAGACTCCAAGCCTCTACCAAAAGTTAAATCAGTTCTAGCGTCAGCGAGTTTTTCCTCAGCAACCTTTTGCTCTGCAGCACCAACAAGTTGCAAGCCTTGAACTTTTCTTTGTTGTTCTTCAGCAGCAATCTTAGCCATTCTATCAGCAGTGCCCTGAGCAACAGCTTGAGTACCACCTAGTAAGGCTCTAGCTCCACCGCCAGCAAGTGCTTGCAGTTGACCAGCCTCTTGGCGTAAAGCTTGTTGTCTTAAGTAGTCAGAGGTAGGGTCCTGTGTTACAAGTCTACGCATATCGGCATACGAAGGACCAAGACCGTACTGCTTTCTTCCAGCCATAGCTGCTTTCTGAAGGTCTCTTGCTTCCGTGAGAGCCTCATTAGCTCTCTCTCTTTGTCTCTCTGCTTGTTGTCGCCCACCTATACCTCCAGCTATACCTGAGATTAAGTTGCTTCCTCCTTTGATAAGGGCTAATGCTGTCATTGGATCAATCATGTTACAAATATAGTTATTATTGGCTTAATGCGTGATTAGCCTTTGAGTTTACAAAATTAGCGTTGATTGAGTACAGCTCTTCTTTGTTAGTACTATTAGGAGTTATGCTGCATTCTATCTTACAGTAGTGACCTCTTATTTGGTCACCAGTTAGCTGTGTTGAAGCCGCAACGAAGATTCTATCGTCTACAGCCACGGTTACGGCAGCGCTTGGAGTTACTGTTTTACCTGAGTAGTCTACTGAAGAAACGTTAGCAGATAATGAAGTAAAGTCATTAGCGCCGTTATTCTTATACAGAGCATAACCTCTAGGAATAGAGAATCCGTTAATCTTATTTTTAAGTTCAATCGGATCAGTAGAAGCAGTCAGTGCTGTCTTTACAGTACCTACTGCAATGTATTGATTCTTGCTGTTAGAACTTGTATCCCCAGACACATTGGCGTAGAAGGCATCTTCTTTCTCTGTGAATGAAAGAGAAGCTGTTGTTTGCCCTGTGCTTGATTCTAGTGTTGTAGCCCATGCAGAGTCAGCCTCTAGCGATATAGAGTTATACTGCTTCACCATGGATGGGTTGGAGTTAGATACAACCGTAACCCTAGAAGTTTCTGCTGTACCTTGGAAGCCTATAAATCTGTTAGACAAATCATTTGAGAATCTAAATATTAACTCGTCTGAAGCTGTTCCTGCCACATTATAGTAATCACAAATTATAAAGTCTTGATTTATAGCCGCATAGCATGTAGGGTAGAACGTATATGTTCCTTGCCAGAACCCTCCCATGTTGTAACCTAGTGTCAATCCAGTAAATGATCCAGCTGGTTCAAGCGTTATGTAGTAAGCATTGTCATCAGGATCATACCCACTGACAAGTCTTCTTCCTCCTTCTGCAATCCAGTCCTTAAACTTAGAGTCAACAAAAGACTGTATGTCTACATCAGAAAGCACCTCCAAACCCTTTTGATTAGCCCTCAGTATCGCCCTTCTGCTCACATCAGAGAAGAACACGTTCGCATCCCTAATAAGAACAGATTCTGGATTTTGAGTTCCGTAGTCGCCACCGAATGGGATTATATTATTTAAAACATTTCTCGATAGCGATATAAGCCCAGCTTGACTACCAGTTTCGATAACGTCTTTCTCTACACCAATTAAAGATATCTTCTGTTCTTGTAACGCTAAAAGCTTGTCTGATATGTTGCCTATGTACCTACAAGCACCATATTCTGACGGAGCGTCAAAGAAGTTTGCTAGAGTTGGATTAAAAGAAGACAGAGATAGTACAGCTGTGTCGTCCGCATAAGCGTCACTATATGTAATGCTGTTTCTTCTTCTTATAGTTGCGGCATCTTCGTAAACCGAGTGAGCTCTACCTCTATCCCATGATTCTGAACTAAACAAATCTGAAAAACTTTCGTCCTCAACATATCTAGTTCTGTACCCCCATCCTTCAGGCGCTTCTGATTGGTTGTCTAACCAGCTACCAGAAACTCTAACTGGAGACTTAGCATTAACTGGTCTGAAGTGAACATCTCCCCCTGAGATTGTAAACACTGGTCCAAAGTTACTTACGCTTGAATCTTTATATCCCCCATATTTTCTTCTCTCTCCAATCTCGTAGTAAATTTTTTCTGATGTAGCTTTCTTGGGAGTTATAATTTCAACTACTACACTTCTATTCCAGAAGTTTACAATGCTCGATATTGTGTCGCTTGTGTTGTAGTCTGTTGCTGTTATCTGATTCCAGTCAAACCCTGCATACTTATTTACAGCACCTGAATTCCCTGCAGTAGCCTCAACAGCTGGAGCAGAGAGAACAAGGAATGTTCCGCTTACTGGGTTGTTATCTGCATCTTCTGTAGATGCTGTTGTTGACTTTCTCAGAGGTGCCCCACCAGAAAACGTTTCTACGCCAACAACATCAAACTCCATAATGTCTCCATCATCAGAGGAAGGGTACACAAAGTTTGCATCAGTTGCATCTCTGTGGCTTATAATTCTTAGCTTATCACCTTCTGTAAAAGAGTAGTCTCTGTTTACCTCTTTATCTCTTTGGTATTGATCTAACGTCTTGAGAGATACATATATGTTGTGATTACTAGCGTCAATATCAAATTCACCAGAAACAGTATCGTCAGAAGTAAGTCTTCTTGGATATGCTCCACCTACTGTGTACTGAAAAACATCAGAAACGCTAGAGCCAGCATATACGATTTGATAACTGTTAACCCACGAGGGAACGTTGTTGTCTATATCAAGGTCTGTCAGATCAAACTCCATAGATACAGCTCCAAAACCAACTGGGCTTCTTTCGTGAGGAGCGTCTACATAAACAGATCCAAGTTCATTAACAAAACCGCTTCTCCCGTACTTATCATAATACACAATACCAAAAGAGTGCTGAGCGCCTTGCTTAAATGACTTAAGCTTAGCAAGATACTTTATGTTAGTTATATTGATTGTCTCTGTGTTTGTGATACTTGAGTAAGTAATTTCATTCTGAGCATCACCATCAACCCCCAGTATGTCTCCATTAGGGATATAAAAGTTATAGTTACCAATAGCACTTATACTATTGCTCGCCCCAGGAACATAAGATATACCTGTTATTCTAGGCTCAAAAACAATCTGATCATCAGTAGATGTAGATGTCTCACCAAACTTAAACGACACTCTAAACACACCACTAGTACTCGTTGTACCAAGCGGACTAGTCAAAGTGATACCACTTACAGAGTAGTCTAAGAACAGCTCAATGTCTTCTAGTTGAGACTGAATGTAGTTTGCTAAACTTATCGACGTTGATATATCTTCTGGTAGAACTAAGTCTATAGAGATTTTCTTTGTTGTTTGCTCTGGAGTCCCAAAGGCAATAGAGTCAGCAGTAAAAGTTGTAGTCCCGTATATGTTTGTTGGATCGTCTACAATGTTAAACCATTGAGTGGTGAAGCTAAACAGGTTGTCTGCACCAACACCAGCAGCAGTAAACTCAGGAGCAAATACCGTCTCAAGAGTAACCGTTGTACCTGCAGGGAAATTTGTTGAGCCTGATATATTTGCAGCCGCATCTAAATCGCATGTAACGTTTAAGTTACTTGACGAAAGAAAAGCAAACATTGCGTTTTGATCGCCAGAAATTCCAGTAAAAGCAAAGGTGGTTAACCCAGATATTTGTGATGCATACTGAGGAGTCATCGAATAATACTGAGGGTCTAACTTTATATTAGGATACCCTTCAGTATAATTAGAGTACATAAGTCTACTAGCCGTAACTGATTGACCTTCAGCCTTTTGGGGAACATTGTCATATAGTTTATTTACAGTAGCATCAGCTACAGGCTGACCTAACTTATCGTTATAGAACGTGTACTTTCCGCTTCCAGAATCATACACAACTCTATGGTCAGCATCATTGCCATAGAAAGATCTAGTCAGGTCTTCTGTAGGGTTAAACTCGTCGACAACAAAAAAAGCTCCTGTGTTACCACTCCTAGCCAACAGCCTAACAGCCTTAATGTCTGGGTGATCAATATCTATGTTGTGCGAGATTATGCATGTGTTGTCCGTGTACTGCACAACGTTATAGTCAGTGTCATCCATTCCAGAAAAAGTTGCTGGAGCAGACACCGCTAGCTTAGAGTAAGGAGACAGCGCAGAAACCTCACCGTCTGTATAAATTATTTGAGTAGCATACTGAAGTCCATCCTTAATAAACAGGTTTCCAGACACGCTATCATCAGTCAGAAAGTTAAAAGTAGGTGGCTTTGTAGGAGCTGCTCTCATAGCACCTAACGCTATATCCAACTCGCTTGTGCTCAATGTATCGTAGTCGCCATTTAAAGCTCTGTTTACATTAATCTTTCTTGGAGGATTATTGTTATCGGTAAAGTAGATAACAGTTTGAATCCCACCGTTTCTAGCAAAGTCTTTATTTACAATATCAGCCTTTACAAATCCTGCTGTATTGAAGTTAAGCCATGAGTTCTCAAAAACTAACGTATATGTTCCGCCAGTGCTCGAAGTGTCTAAAGGATCATAACGAAGTATTTTATCTCCGCTACCTGATGACTCATCAGCCACGAAGAAATAAACTTTATCTGTCTGAGGGTCTTCTACCTTACCAACGACAGTTAACTGTTCACTTATGTTTACTTGACCAGAAGCTGGTTCAGATGGGTGAAGCCCCTTAAAAGTCTTTACAATACTACCACTCCCCTCACCTCTTTCAGTGATGGTAATATTCTCTGCTACGATCATATCGCCTGGCTCAAGCAGACGTTGATCTTTATCAGCAACAAATTTTCTTGGTGAATTCTTTTCTATCATCCTTTAGGTGCCTGCTTGTAGTTCTTTCTAATAGTCTTAAGAGCCTCTTCTTTAGTAAACGACTTCATTCTAGCGTTAGCCTTTCTTCTTTCGTTGTAGTATTCAGAGCGTGCTCTCATCTTCTCGTTCGCTGGAACTGTAGACTTTCTCTCAATCAACTTATAGTACATATAAGATAGAAGAGCTTCTTGAGCATAAGCATGGACTTGTGGGTTAGAAGACCTAGCCTCGTCAGCTACATACTCAATAACAAGTTCTGAGTGATTAGAGTTTGTCTTCAATTCGATTCTATTCTGATCAAGGTTTACTCTAAACTCCCCTGCGTAGCGTCCACCACCCATACCATAAAGCTGTCCTTGGTTATTCCCGTATACATAGTTTCTGAATATGTAGCTTCCAAAGCCATCATCAACAGCACTGTTAGATCCAAAGCTACCAGTCTTATCGTCTTCTCTGTCTAGTAATCCATCACCATCAGCATCATATGTGCTACCTGATGAGGTTGAATACTTCTGAGAATAGTTTAGGTTCTTGTTTTCGCCAAGAACATATACCAGTCCATCACTCCCAACTACACCAACTTTACTCCAATCTACGTAATCGTCTGGAAGTGTAGCTGTATTGTTAGCTGAGTTTACTGATACCTTGAGTGATCTAATAACCTTGAGCGAATCAAAGCCTAACTCACGCAATCCTCTAAGTGCAATATTTCTAATAGCCGCATCACTAGTATGCGAAGCCCAATCGCTTCCATCCATACTGATAAGGAAGTCGCCTATTACTTGTTGTAGTGGTATATAATTTCTAGCCATTAGAATGAGTGTTCACTGTTTCTTTCTACCTGTTCATTAGTAGAAAAGTTTGTTACATTGCTGTCTCGTAGGTTAACTCCAATCAACCCAGCGAGTTCAACTACCAACTCCATAGTGTAGTGTTCTGGAAGCTCGAAGTCATTACTGTTAGCAGCAACGAATTGTTCGCTGGTTCCAGTAACACCATATGTCGGTGGCGAAGAAGATCGAGCTCCTGTAGTAGCGTCGAAACTCTGAGGTATCTTGTAATACCTCAACTTAACTTCTTGAATAGATTCAGGGAATACTTCTATGTCTCCGCTAATTAGAGCAACAGGGAAGGACTCAGTAGGAGCGTTAAGTGTGCTTGATAAAATTCGTTCAATCTTTTCTTCATCATAGCACAGCTCCACAATCGTTCTTGTTGTGTTACCTAAAAGCAAATCACCAGCAGTAGATATGCTGATTAATCTTGAGAAGTCGTCAGGTCTAGCGAATACGCCAGATCCTTTAGGGACATCCTTAGACTTAGCAAAGATTGCTAGGTCCTCCTCTATCTGCTTATACTTCGACTTATCTCTCCCTTGAGCAAAAGCTGTCCTAGCCAAACGGCTGCCACTTTTGAGGGTATCGAATAACCTATTGTAGATTCTAATCTGTGCTACTTGAGCAAATCGATTAAACTCGTCAACAGTTACAAACCCTTGCTGGTCTTTGTTGACCAGATCCTTGAGAGTATTATATACTACGTTTACACTTGTTGGCATGATACAAATATACAAAAAGAAAAAGCCCCCTATTTAGGAGGCCTTTCTTAGCAATATAACAGCTTCTTTTACAGCTGTCTAACGATTTCATCTAGAACAAGAGAACCGTTTTCAGTCATACAGAATCGAGTCATAACCTCTACTGCGTCCTGACCAACTGGTACAGCAACGATGTGCTTGTTAGTGTCAACCCACTTCACATGACCTCTATCTTCTTTGATAATGCTCATGCTCATAGCCTTTCTAACCATAGCTTTGGTTTCAATAGCTGGGTTATCAAAAGCTTCGATGAATCCTTGAGGATCAGTCTTAGCCTTAACCATCAAGTCATGCTTAATTTCGTCAACCTCTCTGTCGGTCTTAAGAGCGAAAGCTGTTGCTACAGCGAGTATTTCGCTTAGCGGCTTTGTTCTAATAAGACTTATAGCGTCTAGTACGTCGTACTCACTTTGTAAATCTTTCTTAGCCTCATTACCAAGATCAACCTTTTTAAAAACGTTACCTCCATTAGCCTGATTGCCTGGATGTAGGTCCATAAATTTAACGAGGTTTGGTTGCTCTCTTCTAACGAACAGCCTTCCACCTTCAAAGATAATAGGCTCCTTTGTTGGTTTAGCAGATTGATCATCTGTCCATACGCTGTTTTCACGAGGGATGTAACGCATTGACCTGATGCTATCAGAAGTTGCGTCATAAACCCCAACAGGGCCTGTTCTTAGTAGATATACGATTCCTCCTGGTTGCAGTAGTTCATACTCTGTAACCCTAGGTGTAGTGCTCGCAGTAGGCTTGAAGATAACTTTCTTCTCTGGAGCCGAAGCTTTAGGCGCTTCTGGTGTAGCCACGGCAGTATTAGCCTTAGGCTTTGTAGTTGTTTTTTTAGTCATTTGAATTTTATTTAATAAGTAAAGAAAGATAAGAGAGTAAGGGCCGAAGCCCAAACTCAATTACCAAATGTAGTCTAATTACTCTGTAGCAGTAGCAGTCTCACCAGCTAGAACAAACCATCCGTTTGTTGTCCAAACAAGTGTTGTCTGAGCACCAGGATCGTCAAGTCTAACTAAGTTAGCCTGATTGTCAACAGCAGTAGTAATTGTGATGTTAGCGTCATGACCAGAGCCAGAATTGTTCAAAATAGTAAGCACTTGACCTAGAATAGTACCGTCAGCAACAGTGAAGTCAGTGTCAGCGCTACTTGGAGCAACTTTCACAAAACTCGTAGTTATCGGTATAGCTCCACTAGAAACTCCAGATACTGCAACAGCATCAAGAATGATTGGGAAAACATGTTGTTGTTTATTAGGCATATTTAAAAAGTTTTAGGAAGATAGAGGAAGCCCCTAAGGGCCTCCTCGTCACTTCAGGTTAATTAGTTACCCTTAAGAACAACGTGTTGGTTAGCAGCACGTACACAAAGGTTACACTCTGAACGGTAGTGGAACTTAGCTAAGTCCTCTCCGTTAGTAGCGTATCCTAGTACTCCACCGCCTTCAACCCAGTGCTCCATCTCACGGCTGTAGTTTCCAGCAGCCTTGTAGTTCATCTCAAGTGATGGGTTAGAACCACCAGACTTAGGATCAACAACGTTTGCAAGAGGGATCATAGCTCCCTGGTAAGTAGTGTGACCAGCTTGGTAGTCAGAGTTAAGAAGCTTCCAGTCATGCTTGTGGAAAGTGTATCCTCCACGAGTGAATGATTTGAAGCCAAGGTTTACAGCCATATCAGCATCGTTGTTAAACGCACCGAACTGACCAGCTAAACCAGCAGTGTTCTGAGTAGCAACACCAGCAGCAAGCATATCGTCAATGTTTAAAGAAGTCTGTCTGTCGATGTACATTGCGTACTCAGCAGGAGCGCCTTCTTTATCAAGTAGGATAAGGATGCTGTCTAGGTCAGCTAGTGAGTTGAAGTCCTGGTCTGCAGCAGTAGAAGATACGATACCTCTATTCTCAACAGCCTGGAAGTAACCCTCAGAACCAGTAACAGTAGTAGAACCAACAGTTACACCACCAGCAGATGGAGCACCAGAAGTAGAAGCAGTCTGTCCGAAAACAAGCATAGCCTCACGAGAGTTCATGAACTTCTTACGAGCGTCCATTTCACCCTTTAGGTACCACATGTTCTGACCGTTTACGTTTAACCAACCGATGTTAGTTGCTTGTGAACCGTTAACGTGGAAAGTCTCCTTAGTGATAATGTATGGGTTCTTACGAAGAACTAGGTCCATTTCGAATGGCTTCTCTGGCTGACCAGTTCCCTGTGCGTAAGCGTTACCAATAATTACAGCGTCCTTTGCAGTTACGTCTGAAGCAGTTGAGTCATCCATCTGCTTAACTGTAAAAGTATCACCAGAAGGAGCAGCAGTAACGATTAATCTCTCACCGCCTTCAGTAATTAATACGTCGTTGATCTGAACAACTTGATCGGCAGTCATACTAGACGCTACGTATCCGTAAGCATCCTGAATAGTAGCCGTTCCAGAAGAAGTAGTAATGTTAAGTCTTCTGTTGATACGACCTTCTTCGTACCAATGTACTTCGTCAGCAGTACCAGCTGAACGCTTAGCACCAGTAACGTCTAGAAGACCAGTGATACCTTGATCACCGAAAGTTTGAATGTATAGATCACGAACATCTGGTTTAGTCGGATCGATAAGTGAACCAAGCGAAGTGTAATTCGCTGGTGTAGCGTCTAACAGTTTTGGACTTAAGTTAGTCGCTGTAGCATTTGCTTTTCCAAAAGCCATAGTTAAAAAGTTTTATAGTTTTTTCAAAAATTAAGAATTTGAACCAAACCCTCTATTGAGCCCCAAAGCATTTCTAAGTTGATCTGCTAGAGCATTTGATTCGGGTTGTGCAACCCCTTGATTTGGACTATTGGTACTTACGTTAGCTGCACGGTTCACGAGACCTCGCTGGCCGTCTGACATGCCTTGCTTGTAAACAGACTGTACAATCGTTTCGATATTGTCTATCACGGTGCGGTGCATGTTGAGCTTATCATAATCCCAACCTCCATCCTCCTGCACGTAAGGATCGAAGAACTCGTCAAGGCGAGCATTTTTATCTCCTAGCTCTGATCTGTATTCATCTGTCAATCCGTACTGGAATGTTTCTCCATTAGGTAACTCGAACTCTAGTCCTTGTAAATCTTGGAGTTTAGTACGCATATTAGACACCCACTGATCATCGATAAAAGATTCATCACTCTCCATCTCTGTTTGAATAGGGGCAGCGTAAGAATTGCGCATTTCTTCTATCTTACCCTTAGCAGACTGAGCGTCGAGCTTAAGTTGCAACTGAGACAGCTTCACCTCCTCTTCGGTATGAAGATCTGGATCTAGCTTGTACTTACTGTTAACTAGCGTGTCTAGCTCCTCAGAAGATAGGTTATTGTAGTCAGATAACATCTGAAGCTTAATAGCAGTAAGATCATCCATTTCGGAAGCATCTAGTTGCTGGTATCTAAACCAATCCTCTGGGCCACGACCCGTTTCATTAACGAACCTAGAGATTGCCTCTACACGTTCGTCAAGCACACTCTGTTGCTGTGGTGCATTGAATTCATCTAGACTGCTAACGTCTCTACCCAGCCTTTCGCTTAGGTATGAAAAGACTGCAGACTCAATGTCTTCGTCGCTATAATCAGATTGAGCCTCTTCTTGTTGAAAAGGCTCTTCTATTACGTCAAAATTTTCTTGAACAGGTTCCGTTGATACCTGCTGTGCTTCCTCAGTAACTTCTTGAAGCTGTTCTACAATTGGTTCTTGTTGAACTGGCTGCTGAGCAGCTTGAACTTCTTCGTCACTTAGGAACTGGATAGACGCATTTTCTGGTGCGTTATCCTGCATAACTTCTTGATTTTCCATGAATTAAATTTTTTACAAATATATTGATAAATTACTTTCTATATCTAGCCACCTTCTTTGCGATGGATTTAGGCTGCTTTACGAACTGTTCCCCCTTCTTAGTTCCCTCTCTCTTAGCTCTTGAAGTAGCAGCGTACTCCTTTGATGATAAAGCCTTTATAGCTTTTTCTGGTAAGTATCTCTCCCCTGTCTTAGACGAAGGCTTACCTGACTTCGTTCTCCACTTCTGCTTAGTCCACTTAGAAAGCTTGTTACTTGCTTTCTTCTTGCCTTTGTATCCACCACCAGACTTCTTGTAAGCAGCAACAGCGAGCTGCGCTTTTCGTGCAGACCACTGTCCAGCTTTACCGCCTTTAGTCCCTCGCTTGATACGAGCAACTATACTCTTCCATAATCCTGGTTTAGATTTCTTGGCTGTAGACATTACTTTTTATGTGTCACTAATTTAAACTTTGCTTTCTCTACCGCACCAGGATGAGGCTTGTACTCCCCTTCCATAAGGTAGTATCTACCAGACTCTTCCATCCAGTGATACCCCTTAGGTGCTTCGATAGACACTTTCTTATTAGTGACGTTTAGTTTACCTCCCTTTTTATAGACAGCCTTCATTAGTCTTCAAGAGTAATTACAAGCTCTAGTCCTGAAGCTGTTGATACACGTCCTGAACTTGCCGCAACACCTGCTACATATATAGACGAGCTATCAAACTCAGCCTTTACTCCTACTCCTGAGTTAGTCTCCAAAAAAGTTCCAGCTGTAGCTAAAATAAAGTCACCTCCTTTTCCTGTTCCGACACCGTTGATAGTTATATGACCTAAAAATTTATTAGCTAAAAGCTCAGCGTCAGTAATATCTATAACCGCACCTAAAGTGCCTAAATCATTGTCTCCTTTCTGAAAGAAATAATAGACCATATTTTTAGAAATATTATCATTATAATCAATCATCGTTACAGATTTTATTGTAGCCGACTTACCGTTAGCAGACACTGCTCCAGGAATTTCTGTTGGATTAAATACCACCTGGTTTGATGCGTCTGTAGTTCCAGCGAACCCAGTAGGTGTTACTCTTATTACTCTTGTTGCCATTTCTTTATTGTTTTATGCAAAGATAGTTTATTTACCACTTCTCTTTGTTAGCCCACCATGCAGCAGACATTTTACCTCTGGCTATGTTTCTGCGATGACGAGACTTAAATTTTTTTCTTTTCATTTTCATCTTGTCTGACTCACCAGCTTTAGGCTTGCCAGCAGTGCTAGCGCCTTGCTCTCCAAAGCGAATTACCTTAACCTTATCGCCTTCCTTGGCAAGAACCATATGAGATTTCTTCGGGTGATTTGGTGTACGCTTAGCTTTATTTACACCTTTAAGTCCATACTTCTTGAGCATGTTTTTAATCTTGGATGTTGTAGATTGTTTTGACATGTTATGATTCTATTTCTGCAGATGATGAAGCGATGTTTGTTCCGTAGTCATACTCGATTACAGCTGTACACCAGAAGTATATAAAAGACGTAGACGGAGCTACACTAGACTGAATAGATAACGACATTAGATCGCCAGCGTCAAAGTGCTTAGCATCATCAAACACAAAGTGAAACAAATGAAAGTCATCGGTGCCAGTAAAGCTCAATGTCTCTGTCTCTTGCTGTGTCCAAAATGCACTTCCAAATTGATTAGATCCTGGAGATATTGTATGTACACCCACAGTAAGATTACCAGAATTTGTGATAGCTGGTAGACGAACACTTACAGAGACAACTTTACCATCAGCAGGCATAACCATAGCGGCCTCATCTTGGTAGATCGTAGTCTGTTCATTTACATCCTTGAACGGCATGAAGTGCTTTGTAGTACCTATGTTATCTAAGAAGTTTAAAGAGTACGACTGCCTTCTAGTATTCACTCTATCTGTCACAGTTTTGCTTGTGTCAATAACACCTCTTAGGTAGTCAAGCTCATCCTGCATCTTTTGCATCTGATGCATAACAGCAGTCATCACCTGATCGTCTTCTGGATGATCTATAATAAGGTTCATAATTCCAGAGTCGTGGACCTGCTGAATCTTTGTTAATGCACTTCCAGTCTTGTTGTGTATTCTTGTGTATCTTTTATTGTCTAAAGCCATGTTATGTGTATTGTAAATCAGCGAATACGTTACCGTAAAAAAGAACGGTTCCTGTTGCGTCTGTTCTTCTAAAAACAAAAGCTAGACCATCACCTGCACTAAGGCTGGCATTACCACCACTTAGATCCCAATTCAACTTGTACGTTTCGTTAGCAGTTTTCGATCCGTCATTATCTGTTGATGTAATCTCTGCCCACGTAATATCTGAGCTACTTTCATCTACAAAAGGAACCTTATAAAAACCAAACTCCCACGTAGCAGTAGAACTAAAATACCCTACAGCGTAGACAGAATTTACTTTACACGCTTTAGGAGCTATGAAAGAAACCAGTCTATTAGATATAGCGACAGTTTCATTACCAATAGAAGTGCCTGCAGTTGAACCAACGTAACCAGCCCCATACCAGCTGTTTTGTGCACTCACAAAACCTACATATATGTCATCAGTCTTTAGCGAAGTTGTAAAAGGAATACCAGTAGCATCAGTAGTAACTGCAAGTTTACCATTAACAGTAGTAAGCGAGTTGGCTCCATTTGCAATAATTACGTCAAGCTCTCCAGCCGCATTACCATCTCGAATATCTAGACCTGTGTTTGTTACACCATTATGATTTGCAACAGCAAATAATAGATGACCTCCTTCTGTTCCACTTCCGCTTTCTTCTATACTACCCGATATATAAGCGTAAGTCTGAGTATTTCCAGCATCATCCTCGCCACTAAATGTAACTTGACCTATAGTATCGCCGTCACTAGGACTGTCGTCAGCTCTATCTTTCTTGAATACAAAGTTAGAACCAGTTGGATGGTTTGACGTAGAAGTAAGTGTTAAGTCAGGAGCACTTACTCCGCTAGAAGTCAACTCAAGGTTCGTTCCGTCATAAGTCAAATTAGACTCTGCGGTGATTGCACTAGTTCCATTACCAGTAAGAACTGAATTACTTGTTAAAGTCGTAGCGCCTGTACCACCGTTAGCAACTGGTAGTGTTCCAGTCACATCTGCAGCTAAGTCAATTTGATTTCTTGTAATCTCTTGACCTGATATAGTAATGTAGTCTGGAGTACCAGTTAACGTTACAGTAGGTCCTGCAGGGCCTTGAGGACCAGTTGCACCTGTAGCTCCAGTTGCTCCAGTATCTCCTTTCGCAAAACCTATAGATAAAGCACTCACAGAAGGAGAGTTAACCTTTACAGTTGGAGTAGTCTCTACCGAAACCTTAATAGTATCTGGGCCACTATTTACTACTTTAACTGACATTAGCTACTTATATCGTCTACAACCTTGAATGTGCCATACAGGTAAGTCTTTACCTGATTAGCTCCATCGATCTGAGTTCCTGAATCCTCTACTTGAAGGTCGTATACGTACAGCCCTGCAGCTACATTCATTTCGGAAGCTGTTGCTTCAATAGTTAGCTTGGAGTTTGTAGCGTCTCCATCACTTCTAGTGATGTCAAAAACGCTATCAGCAAGAATTTCACTTCCCCCTTCTGACTTGGTTAGCACATCTAACTTCCAACTAGTAGCAGGTATTGCAACCCCAAAGTCTAATACGAGCTGAAAAGAATCTCCCTTCCTACAAGTGATGTCAAGCCTTGCGGCTGTATCTAAGTTTACTGTAGCCATTACTGATTTATAATGTTGTTAATAATTTGGTTTACTCTATCGTCTGGAGTAGCACCTTCTTCTTGAGGATCTTCAAGCTCTGCTCGCTCACCCTTTCTCTGTGAGATAAGTTTGCTTTGCTGAGCAGCTTGCTTCTTCACTCTATCGTCTTTTCTATCCTCTTTAAGAACTTCAAGTTTCTCTTTAAACTCTTGTTCTTCAGTTCTAAATCCTAGAGTAGCTTGAGCTCTGATTATCTCAATCTCTTTTCTCATCTCATGCTTAGCAGCTTCTAGCTGTAGCTCTATCTGAGCTTGCATCTGCATTTGCTGAGCTTTAATCTGAGCCTCCATCTGCATTTCTTGCTGTCTCGACTGAGAAGCTGCCATCGCTGACTGAGCCTGCACTTGTGCTTGCATCTGTGAGTTCTGCTGAGCCATCTGCATGTTTCTAGCCATACGCTTCTTTCTTCTTACAACGAGAAGTCTCTCAGCTTGGTTCACATCTTTAAGCTGCCTAATAGCAATAGCATCTTCGATGTCTAGTTCTTTCTGAGCTAGAGCAACTTGGATGTTCTGCTCAAGATAAGCTTTCTCGTTATCCTCCATCTCTTTCACCACCTGGACACCGAAGTTATACATCGATAAATCCTTGAATGAATTGAGAACCTCCATGTTTGTTTGACCAACAGCATTAGCGTAGGCTCTAAATACAGCTGACTCTGGAGGTAGAATCTGAAGACACTTAACAACATCTGCACACACCTTCTTGAATAGAATCATAGAAGCGTATGTCATATCGTAGATAGCATTGTTACCAGCAGCAATTGCTTGCTGTCTAACACCTACTAGTGCATCACCCTTTGGAGATGAAGCGTCCATTACTTCGTTGATGCCCGTAGTGTCACGGATCATTCTTAAGTAGTGGTTGTATAGTCCGATGAACTCATTGATGTTTCTTACGGAGTTACCAATCTCTCTAATAGGTGGGTTCTGGAAACCTCCCTCTGGATTCTTACTTCTGTAGTAGAATACACCTGTCTGCTCGTAGATGTCATGTAACTCTAACGGCTGTAACTCTCCACCTTTACCGAGCTGGACGTTCTCTAGTCCTTCAATATCGATGATGATTCCGTCAGGCTTAGCCTTAGCTACGGCCTGCTGTATCTTAAGGTGTGTAAGCTGAAGTTGATCAGCAAACCCTATACAGCTGTTAACCATAGACTTAGGTATCATATCTTCAATGTTGGTTGCAACAACCGAGTAAGAAAGGTTTACACGAGATAGATCGTGCATATTCTTCGGTAGGTTAGTCTTCTGCCCGTAGTTGAACAGCTTATTACAGCCCATTATGTATAAGCCACCGTAAACAGTAGCGTTATCCATTTCTCTAAGAACTCTCAAAGAAGATGACGAATCAGGAGCCTTATACCCTTCTTTCTTCGAATAGAAACCCATGTTGCCATGAACGCTTTCTTTCTCCTCGAAGAGCATAGTGTCAACTGTCTTAAACTCAAAGTCTAATACTTCTACTATAAACTCATCATATCCGAACGATGTACGATTCGTTCTAGAGTCATACGTAGACGCATGCATTCCTGTTGAGCTGTACCCATACTTCTTTTGAGCGCTCTTAGCAATATCTGCTAGATCATCTTCATCAAGCTGTCCCTGAGCTATTCTGCGTAACTCATGGATAGGCATTCTACGGATGTAGCCTGCGTATACCATATCACTAAACCCAGGATCTTGTACATCGCTATGGATGAAGTCTACTGGATCTACGTAGTTAGTTACGATTCCGTAGTTAGGATCATTCTCTCTTTTTACGACAGCCATACCTAGAGTAACGATGTCATTGACACAACGTCTGTAAATAGTATCGTTGAAGTCATTCCATCTAAGCGTCATGTTAGTAGCAACTTGTGCAGCTACCTCAGCAGATGTTTTAACCTGCGTACCCATAAAGATTTCAGCTTCCTCTAGTGTATCAGGTAACTGTTCTGCATTACCTACATCTACACCAGTCTTTTCTTTAATCTTTTTGAGAGCCTCTTTTGACTTGATTAAAGCCTCTGTTTTTTTCTTTTCTCTGTCTTTCTCAGAAGAAGAGATAGGATCAACAGCCTCTAAGTTTGGGTATGGTTCTCTAGATAAAATCTTATTGACAACAATCCTAACGAACTTAGGCAGAATAGGAACTGGAGTAAAGTCCAAGTTCAAGAAACTTCCGTCACCGTTGTTAGGATCTAAGCTTGATAGTAGTTGTCTGTAGATGCTGGTATCTTGATTACCTTTTGCGTATGCTCTATTCTTGATGAACGTATCTCTACGTCTTTTCATGAGCGTACTTCCTTGAGCCCCAGAAGACCACTGATTGTGAATGGCCTTTGCGTACTTCAATCCGTACTCCTTGCCTAGCTTCTCTGATGCAGGTGCAAGAGGATCTGGGAACCCACCGTTCTTTTTGCTTTTACTATTGTCGTACATTGTTGCAAATATAGTGAATTTAAGAGTGCCAATGTCTTGGTTTATATTTCCTGAAGAATACCTTCTCGTCTAGATTAGATTTCTTAACTTCTGTCTTTACTTTTTGAGCAGCCAAAAGAGCCAAACCAGAACTAATCGTCAAGTCAAACTTTGTTCTGTTGCTGATCTTGTAGCCTATCCAATCCTCTAGTGTTCTATTGAAATACATCTGACCTATTTCACCAGTCTTAGCGTTTTCTCCTACATGATCGTGTATGTAAGCTTCGATAGCCTGAGCGTGAGATTGGATTACGTCTTGTGAGTTAGACGGTATACCTTTTGTTTTCACATTAACTCTTGCTGAAGCAGAGCCTAAGTGTTTAGGTCTATCCATTAAGTAACCGTCGTAACCTCTTGATTCAAAGTATCTTACGATACCGTACTTATTGTTCTCCACTAAGAGAGGGTATCCGTAATAGAAAGCACACATTAAAACGTCCTCATAAAAGATACTAGCTAGATCTGGACGAGAAGCGTATTCTATTACAAACGTGTTACTTACGCCCTCCATGTTAAACTTATTGTAGAGGTGCATAGCTCCTTTAGACCCCCTCCCATCAACAGTAGCATCAAGGTCATAACTATCGACACCACCACACCCCATATGAGCATTACCTGGTTTCTTCTTACCGTACTCTTCTATATATTTATTTCTGGACTTAGAGTCTGGTTGCCAAGCCAACCTGAATCTTCCATTAGCATCTGGTGAGAATACTACTTCTTTGTCTTTCTCTTTCCACATGAAGTTTCCTCTGACTACTGGAGAAGGGAATAGATTGTTGTTGTAATCAATCTGCTGGTAGATTTTCCCAATATTAAATATGCTACCGTCAATACTATCTCTGAACGCTTCCTCTTCAGTAAATGGGAACTGCCTTACTACCTCGTTCAGTTCAGAAGCATCAGACTTGAGGCTGTCCCTTTCATTCTTTAGGTATGACTTACTCCCTATATCTATATCCTCACCATCGATACCAAGCACAGCTTTGTCTGGATCATCGCATACAGCATTACCGTATTGATCGAAGAACCCTTCTAGCGCTTCGTATGCTGGGATGAATATCCTGTATAATCCAGTCTTAGTCCTATTGTTAGCATTACGCTCTGACGGACAGCTATCCTCCCATAAAGCTTTGTACTCACTACCGCCTTTATCCATAGGGTTTACAGTAGAACCCACGAGAGCCTTACCCACAATTCTACGACCCACAATAAGACACGTACGCTCAATACGCCAAGCTTCTCTAATATCAACTGGCTTCTCCCACTTACCTGCCTCATCGAGATAGAGCATATGAAGCTTCTCACCATCGTATGCGTTGTTCGTAGTATTCTTCCAGTTAATGATCGTGTTGAGAGCGTCACCTTTAAAAGCAGTTTTATTATTCTTTGTAATACGTTTCGATGGCTCACGGAATGCAAGCTCCATACGTGGGTTAGTAGTACCGTCCTGAATTGGTTTGAAGAAGAAAGGGTATGATTTAAAAATCGGTACAACTTTCTTCATAAAGATATTCTCCTGAGAGTCTTTACCAGTCTTCGACTGAATCCCCAGAAGCTTGTCTTTAACTTGCGTAGCTTCGTCAACAAGAACAGAAGCACAGATATTAGTGTAACCAGAACGACGACACTTAGTATAAAGCTGGCCGATGCAACGGGGATCAACTTCACACGCAGCCATGTGAATAAAGATCTCACGCTGGTAGGCAAGGTACGACGGATAACCGATGTCAATCTTGCTCCACTGAAGGAACATGTAGTGTCGTCCTGTAATGTACGTAGGCGTGCCATTGTTGTAAAACCAAACACCGTTACGCCTGCGCTCAAACTCCCCTTCGATATAGCTAGAAAACTTTCTTCTAAACTCGGCAGGCTTTTCGAACCACTCATCCATACTTCGTATCCTCTGCAACTCTTCGGGCATTGGAATGCGTCGCCACATCTGCATAGCCTTTGGTGAGTCGTGGAAGAGGATGTCTTTCTTCTTCGGTTTCTTTGGAAGAACCACGAGTAGCCCATGGAGTTCAATACCTTCTCCTTCCGTACCGTTAGGGTCGATCTTAATCCCTTTATCTTCGTAACCATCTACTTCTATTAAACTAGACATTACCGTACATAAACTGCGACTGCGTAGCCTCAGGATTTGCAACTACACACTCTGTAATTAATATCATACCTGCTACAGACACAGCATTCTGAAGAGCTACTCTAGTAACCTTTGCTGGATCGATAACACCCATCTCAAATAGATCGCCGTACTCTTCAGTCTTAGCGTTATATCCATATCCGTCAGTCTCTGACATCACAGATGCTAGCACAGATAGAGAATCTCCACCAGCGTTTTCTACTATCTGCAAAAGAGGAACCTTGATAGACATAGCTACAACACCTAATCCATGAGCTTCATCATCTTCGAAAGAATCTAGAACGTCTGTAGGTACAGACTCCATAGCTCTTAAGTATGCAGTACCCCCTCCAGGAACGATACCTTCCTCTATAGCAGCTTTCGTAGCTTGAAGAGCATCGTCAACTCTATCTCTCTTTTCTTTCATCTCTAGTTCTGAAGGAGCACCAATCTTCATAATAGCTACACCGCCAGATAACTTAGCTAGTCTTTCTTTGATAAACTCTTTTTCTGTGTCTAGCTTGGAATCCTTAGCTTGTGCCTTTAGGTTCTTTACTCTTTCGTTGATCTCTTCCTGTGGACCGCTACCACCGATAATAGTAGTAATATCTTTTGACACTATTACTTTGCTAGCTGATCCTAGGTGCGTAGCATTCATCGTACTTAGAGTCAATCCAGATCTTTCTGACACTACAGTACCTGCTGTAAGAACAGCTATATCTTCCATAACATCTTCCTTTCTGTCTCCAAACCATGGTGCTTTGATAGCAGCAACCTTTAAGTTACCTCTAGCTTTGTTCACCACAAGAGAAGCTAATGCCTCACCGTCTACATCTTCAGCTATAATAAGCAGCGGACGGTTTGTATTAGAAATCTGTTCTAAAATTGGAATGAGGTCTTTCATATGGCTGATCGTCTCATCGAACAATAAGATGAATGGGTTATCTAGTTCCGCTTGCATCTTTTCTGGATTGGTAATAAAGTGCGGAGAGATAAACCCTCTGTCTACTCTCATACCTTCTACTACTTCGATAGTAGTCTCGATACCGTTAGCAGCTTCTACTGTGATAACACCTTCGTTACCAACCTTAGCCATAGCATCAGCAATAAGCTTACCGATGTACTTATCGTTGTTAGCAGAGATAGTAGCCACCTGTTCTATTTCAGAACTGTCTGATCCTACAGGCTTGCTCATCTCTTTAAGATTAGATATAAGCTGTTCAGAGTATCTATCCATACCTCGCTTTACATCGATAGGGTTTGCACCGTCTTCGATACGCTTCATACCTTCTTCTACCATAGCCTGAGCCAATACCGTAGCTGTAGTAGTTCCGTCACCAGCAGCATCTACTGTACGTGCCGATACTTCCTTTACCATCTGAGCCCCCATATTCTCTATGGTGTCTTCTAGGTATATCTCTTTTGCTACGCTTACCCCATCTTTAGTTACATGTGGAGCACCTAACCCTCTGTCTAACACTACGTTACGACCCTTTGGTCCAAGTGTTACTTTAACTGCATCAGCTAATTTGTCTACCCCGTCTTTTAATTTGACACGAGCATCTTTATTGAATTGAATTTTTTTATGCATTTGACTGTGATTTTATTTTTTATTGTATTCGTAGTCTCTGGTCTCATACCAGCGGAGATAATCTTCTATCTCCCTTTGAGTCATAGTCCAACTACTATTTTGAGAATCGTTCCGCGAATCCTCCTGAGTAGTCTTTTTCTTCTTCGATTTTGCCATTTTCCTGTAGTTCTTTTACGAGTTGTTCTAGCTTTTGTCTTTCTATAATGAGTTCTTTGCAATCTATCGCTGTTTGTTTTATTGATTGTAGCTCAGCTTTCCTAGCGCTACCGCTTACTTCTGGATCTACTGGCTTCTTTATTTCTTCTATCATATTATCGATAGCTATCTGCATGCTATCCATAAGCCTCTTCGAGGCATCAACTGTCTTGAACTTCGACATACATCAATTCATCTGGGCGAATACGGAACAGCTTCTTACCGTCTACTTCTATCTCGTAGTCACTCCCTTTCATGAAGTGTACCACATCGCCTGGTTTAACATCTAACCACTCAGTACGTTCATTATGTTTAATGAACCTAGCCTTCTTAGTAGGTATCTCTTTAAGAGACACAATCTCTATACCGTTAACTACTTTATTGCTTTGATCCTCTGGGATAGGCTCTAGTAGTAACCACCCACCAAGAGTATTGATCTCACCAGTCTCTTTAGACTTGTAAGCGATAGCTTGGTTAGCTAGCGTTTCGTAATGGTTGTATCTCACAACAAACAACCCTTCTTCTGGGTTGAGTCCTAAGTGCTGACCTTTCTGTGTAACTACATGGTGGTGGAAGTACAGCGTATCACCTACTGACACGCCAGTGTCGAATTTTGCTGGGACGGAAACTACCTCTCCACCAGTAACTCTATGCTTGAACTCTTCATACTTAGATTCTAAGTAGAGCTCTTGTCCGTTACCCATGGTGATAGTATCCTTTCTCGTCTTATCTAAAGAGACGATAAAAGACTCTAGGGTTTTCATCAATTAAAAATTTAAGTCGTATTCTAATAAACAAGGCATGCTGTCGATAGACTTCCACAGCATAGTCTCAGTGTCGTTTTCTATATATACTAAGTACCTTTTCATTCCGTACTTAACGAGATGTCTTTCGTCTTGAACGATGGCGCTGATCTTTCCTTGCCCTGCTCTCATACCTACATAGTAGGCCATGCCGTCCTTAGGGTCTTTACCGACCACAATTTTTCTAATAAGTCCTTCCATTTTAATTAAGTGATATGTCGAGACCGTCTAAGAGATCGCCAAGGATGTCATCATCGTCATCTTCGTATGTCGTATCCATAATATGCTTGATTACGTCAAGTTCATTACGAGACATCAGGTTATAACTATAGACAGCATTGACTTGTCTCTCTTCGTCCTCTTCACGAGTGTCTTCATTTGTAATAATACCAAATACAATAGATGAGATAACTTTATCTTGATAACCAGCTTGCACCACAAAGTCCTCTAATTCTTTGAGTTTCACGTAGAGTTCGCTGGCAAATTCGCTATCTTTATAATCCATTATATCTTTTTTACGAAGATACAACAATTTAATTCATGCCGAAATCTACAGTTAGAAAAAAAAGATTGTTCAGGGAAGTGTCTTATCTAAGAGATAAGCATATCAATCATAACCACCTCAAAAATTTAAGGAAGGTTAGGACAACCTTCTGTCAGGATAGAGGCGTAAGCTTTAGTCATCTAGAGTTTCTACTGTGGGCATACGACAAAGAGTTCTGGACAATACACTATGCTGTCGATGATTACGGATTCAACAAGAGAAATCTAGAGAACAGAATCCTTTGGCCGCTGCAGAACGAAGGGTATGTGTATAAACACTTTGACAAACTCACCCCTTCTACTACAGCAGAGGATCATCTCTTCCGTGAGGAGACGAAGTACAACTACAGAGTAAGATATGCTATAACACAAAAGGCTCGCATGTTAGTGCAAGCCTTCTATAATAGATTAAGTGATAGTTAAATAACGCTATACGTTACTTTCCCATTATCATCTCTTTCAGCCTTAAGACACCTCTTACGATTGGTCTCAGGAGAAACATAAGAGACGTGAACCCAATCAGGGTTATCATCTTCACCGAATTCCCAAACCATTTGATCGAAGTCCAGATTCTCTCTAATGTAGTTGAAGATCTCAGCGTTTGTAACGCCCCCGTATACATCTGCGTCCAGGTCGAGTGCTCTTCCTTCCATATGCTGACTACGCTTACTACCGCGGATTGCACGGTTGAGATCAGGCGAGCGATACCCTGACGACACGTATATAGGAACTCCGAAGTGTTCACGACAAGGTTGGAAAATATGTTCAGCAACTTTTTGTAAATGTTCAATAACCCATTCTTCATGTGGTTCATTTTTTATACCTAGCCTTTTTGCTGTCTGACTTCGCAGACATTCGGCTAGAGTGAGATTTTTTGATAGTTTCATTATGCAGTCGAGTTTTTTCAGCTTCCAAGGCTGTATCTTTTCTCTTCTTTTTTGGATTAAAATAGTAGTGTCTCAACTATTAGTTGTATGCACCGCAAGTTCCAGTCTTCTCACAGCCGCTTCCAGCACCGCTTCTTTGACCAGCTAGTCTCTCAGCGTTTCTTCTAGCAGCGCCACGAGCAGACATCCCAGCTTTAATCTTGTTCATCAGACCCTTAGTCTTCTTGCGCTTATTCTTCTTAGCCATATCGCGTCTGTACTCATCTAATCCTTCTTGACCTCTACCTCTGTACTTAGCAGGGATAGTATTCTTACGGATATCTTTCTTTTCAGCTTTAGCGTCTTGCTTCTTCTCTTTGGCAGAACGAGTATCTAGATTGATTGCTGAACCGAATGGATCAGTCTGTTCCTTTTTCTTTTTTTTAGGGTCGCCTTTCTTAGGATCACCTACCTTACCGCCTGCCTTATACACCTTACCACCTTTAGAGTACTTGTCCTGTCCAGTTTTTGCAGCAAGCAACCCGATTAGTGCACCAGCTAATCCTGCTCCAATCTTCTCACCTCTACCCATCTTCTTTCTAGAAGTCTGCTTCCCTAAGTATTCTTTGTCTTGCGGACGAAGATCCTTCTCTAGAGTAGACTCTAGCTTACCTAAGTACTTCTGCTCGTCTCTAAAAGCTTTGTTTGCTTCTTTACGGTTCATCTTAGAAGCTTGTCTCGCCATCTTTCTGATAGCTTTCTTATCGTTCGCTGATAGTGCAGCTAACATAGAGCGAACACTCGGTGTAGATTTCTTTGTTGGTCTCATGCTTACAAATATACGGTAATTTTCTTTCTACTTTCTGTTCCACAACCCTCGGTACTGTCCGCCAGAAGCAGAGTCAAATGTTTTCTTGTCTAATTTCCTAAACTTACCATCCTCCCCTCGTACACCTACCTCACCTGTTCTTTGATTAAATGAGTAGTTGCTTTTTTTATTACCAGCATTGTTGGCAAAATTCTGGATCTCATCATAGCTAGCACCATCTTGCATCATCATATATATGATAGCCATGTTATCGTTCTCCACTTTCGGAGGATCTTGCTTTTTTCTTCGGATAGCCTTCATGCCTGCAAATATACATACGAATGTGTCGCGCTGATCAACCCTTTGCCTTACATAATCGCACAGTTCTTGTCCCCATACAGCATATTTAGTACAGCCTAGTGTTGTAAACACACTCTATAACTGCTCAAGTAGTGTATTACTACTAGCAGTCTCGTTATCACTAAACTGATATGGCGAAGTTACAGCATAAAATCTGAAAAGTCAAGTGCTTAAGTTATCCTTTAAGAGAGTGAGGTTAATTAATTGATTTATAACAGCTTGAGCATAGTTATTTGGGTTAGGCAAACCCAAGTCTCTGTAGTAAAACTTTGCCGATCCCGTCGTTTTGTTAGGGAGTAATACAGATCGTGGGGATTATACGTACCTATATACATACACGCATGTAACCCGAAACGCATCTGCGAACCCCGTGGGTATGATACCTACGCATTTTGCGCATACATTCTAGCTTTTTGCTAACTGATTGAGTCGCAGTAGGTTATGACTGTTTAGTTACAGCACCGCATTAAGGCTTAGTTTGTAATCACTTGATTTACAACCAAGGACAATCCCCTACCTAAACCTATACTCGAATCCCATGCATCGCCTATGACGCGGCACACCACACGCTTCGCACACCGCACCACCTGCCCTCACCTCTGTGCTATGACACGGCTTCTTCGCCTGTTTCCGCAGGCATTATGCGCAGGAGAAATCGCGCAGGAAGAAGAATGTTGGAATTAGGAAAAGTTTGTTATACCTTTGCCGAAACCGAAATTCAAAACCGATGAAAAATTTCACAATCACACCTAAGCTTCTGAAAGAAGCCAAGAAAGCCGTTAACTCAGCTAAGTTCTCTGCGACAGCAGAGAGAAAGAAAGAGGCTGTTGACTTGCTAATGCAATTAGCAGTAGCAGTTCAGAATCTCGAAGAGATTGAAGCAGCTGAGCCGAAGGCGCAAAAGATTTCGAAGAAATCGAAAGTTGCAAAGCCAAAGGCTAAAACTTCTAAGCCAAAGGCTAAGAAGAGAAAGAAGAAAGCTGTTCACGATAACGGCAAGCTAGCTAGAAAAGCTAGAGTTACTAGAACTTCTAACCAAAGGTTAGATGACCTAGCTACTAAGCAAAGCTTAGAGAGACTATTTGACAATGCTATGGCATTGAGATACTAAACCGCTGAACCTTTAGAGAGGTTTATATAATACTACTCCTCTCATTTATGAGAGTAGTATTATAAAACCACTCTTAACAAACTGAAATTCAAACCCAAAATACAATGAAAAATTCACTTTACAACCAAGCAAAGCTTGACGCAATCATTTCTCTTTTCGATGGTCTTACGTTCGACCAAGTGACGACTACAGCTGAGTGGGATGAGCTCACTTGCAATGAGCAAATGACAATCGAAGATTTAATCGGTTAATCAGTGTAACTGATGAGGCTTGAATAGCCGAAACGCTGTGAAGCGTCTTACACAAACCTATGTACAATGAACAAATTCGATGAATTTTACGACCTTCTAGTAGACCACGAAGTGGCTACTGAAGATGAGATTTACTTAGTATGCTCTATCAATGGGCATAATGTTAAGAGCCTTGAGAGTATTTTATACTCTAGAGTAGGCTTCAGAAGCCTTGAGCAATGGAAGGAACTAGAACTAAACGAAGTTTAAAACAAAGTAATATGCCTATAATTCAACACGACTACATGACTGCGATGAGTCAAATCAGAGTGCTAGAGAGTATGCTCAAGAGGCTAGGTGCCGACGAGCACGAAGAGCGTGAAGACCTAGAGAGAAAACTTAGATATTGGAAAAATATCGCCAAGTAAGAAGTTTCTAAAGCTATGACTACGTACCAATTTAACAAGCTAATTGAATACTCGCTAGAGTATGACAAAGCGAGACAAAATGAAAGCCACCTCGAAGAGGTAGTATTCAGAAGACGAATAGAATTTTTAATAAAAAACCTAACTCAATGAACACAATAGACAAAGCTGTTGCAGAAATGCACAAAGCAGGGCTGTACTCTGCACATATAGCAGGTGGAGAGGGTGACATCGGCGTATACGTTGACTGTTGGAACTCAGACCTAGAGTTTACTCTAAGCATTAGAGTTCACGAAGAAGAAATCAATTTCTACGCTAACCAATACGATAAAAACAATGAAACTAAGTAACTACATACCTACAGCCTTCCTTATCGGAATGGTAATCATGATGAGCATGATGCTCACATCTTGTGCAGTGTACGAATACGGAAATGCTCCTAGTTGCCCTGCTTATGCTGAAATCGAAATAACTGAGTAATGCCACAGCTAATAACACAAAATACCAAACTCAAAAAGACCTCACGAATCACAGGTCTACGAGTGTTCAACTTCGGAATACCTGCCTTCGAAGATGCAGATGGAAAGCGTACCTGCCCATTCGCAGGAGGCTGTGCTAAGTTCTGCTATGCTCAGAAAGGTGCGTACTCATGGAGTAATGTCAAGCCTGCATTTCAGTTCCGCTACCTAGCGACTAAATCAGATGACTTCGTAGAAAATATGGTTTTGGAGATACAAAATAAAAGGGTAGACATCTTAAGAGTTCACGATAGTGGCGACTACTACTCTAGAGACTACGTAGCTAAGTGGATGGAGATAGCAAAGCGATTACCCGATGTGAGGTTCTACTCATACACAAAATCAATCCCTCTATTTGTTGGTGTTGACATCCCCGAAAACTACGACATCATCTATAGTGAAGGCGGTACTCGTGATGACATGATAAACTACGCCGCAGATCGCCATGCACGAATCTTCGATAGCTATGAAGAACTAGAGAGTGCAGGATATGTAAACGCTATGGAGAGTGACCTCAAGGCTACTAAGTGGTTCAACCGAACTAACAAAGTAGGGTTGGTAATGCATTAAATAAATGTTTGAGGGTTTTGATTAGGCGAAACCAATCGAGTAATAGATAACTATATGGCGTGTTATCTACCCTCAACATTATTAACTAGTGATGCACTAAACTATTAGAAGATATATATATACTACTCCTCTCATTTATGAGAGTAGTATATAATATCCTCTTATAACAAACTGAAAACTAAAAAACCAATTGAAATGACAATACATCAACTACGAGAACTAAGAGAACAGGTTCAAGAGGACTTGCTTACATACTTTGATGGTATGCCAGACCGCAATCTGAGAACTATGTGCGAGATAATAGTAAGCAACTTTAATAAGTACGAAAGTAAAACCAACTAAATAAAACACAATGAGTAAGAATTTAATAAACAGAGTAGATGACGGATTCAACTACTTCATAACACATGGAATGATTGAGAATCTAAGTACAGATGAGAGATACTATGTAGAATCTTTTATGAACTACATAGAGCATTTAGAATCGCAGTACCCACAAGCTAAAAAACAAATAAAAAACCAAACACGATGAAATATGCAAGACGATGTGACGTTACAGGTCATGGCATGAACAGCGGATATGTATGGGAAGATGGTGTCTTCTACACGAAAGACCTTAAGACTACCCTAGCTGAACTAAGAAAAGATAGAGATGCAGTAATGCAAGATATAGAATACATGGGTGGGCATGACATCGAAGACATAGGTTGTTGGGATGACTTCGAACAAGCTAGAAGCAGAGCCTACGAAGGTAAGGATACTGACGCTGACCTACTGACGCTAGCCTACCTCAAAGGTATGCTGTACTACACCGAATGGGATTGCCCCGAAGACTACCAATACGAAGAGGTAGATGGAAAACTAATCGAACTAGAATACTAAATACAATGACACAATTCGAACAAGACTTACAACAGCCTTCGGGAATCGAAGGCATTACATTCTCACTAGGATACTTCAACCTCATGCTAGCGAAACGAGACCTCGCCTTGTGGAAGGAAGGTCAGAAGCCTAACAAGAGTTGGAAAGTTAGAGAAGTGAAAGCATACTTCGGTATCAAAGGCGGTCGTGATAAACTCTATGCAGATATGGTAGAGATGGCATACGACTACCACCCAAACAATTACAAATCACAATACCTATACTCATGAAAAAAGAACTAATACACAGAATGCAGATGTTGATTGATGACGCTCAAGTTATCATCGACCACCTCAACGAGGGCAAGGAGATGTCTGACGCAACTAAGCATGCAGATGATGCATGGGTACACCTATCCAACATAGAGATAGCTTCAGACCTTACGAGTAAAGAATGTTTAACATGGAAGAAATTTTAAATGAAAGACAATAAACTAATAGCAGAATTTATGCAGTTAGAGACTGCTGAGTTCTCACCGAACAACATCTTAAACTATAAGCACGGAGATGCTTGGTTCGAAGAGCATGAGTTATCATACGACGTATCATGGGATTGGTTGATGCCTGTAGTGATAGAGTGCTTTAATCGATTTTCAAACACAGACACCATAGACCATATGAGATTAAACGATGCTCTACTTACTTGTAATATAAACGAGTTACACGAAGCAGTAGTAGATTTTATTAAACAATACAACAATGCATAACAATAAACTAATAGCAGAATTTATGGGTAGAGATGACGTATATCAAGGAATGTCTGAAGCAAGAGCCAAAAGAATATACAATTACCATACCTCGTGGGATTGGCTGATGCCCGTAGTAGAAAAGTGCTTAAATGTTTCGGACGATACTATGCTTGAGCAGTGGTCAGCCATATTTGATTCGCTACCATCATGCAACATCGACGAGGTGTACGAAGCTGTCGTAAAGTTTGTCAGCTACAATAAATACCCATTCAACGAAGGCGATGACTATTGGGTTGTCGAAGATGGAGAGATAGTATGGGGAGT